>Ga0310696_10002444_pt1 | contig 24576 bp, 21 predicted proteins | sample AusTroGonzalo_MG_4_FD_203885 | JGI IMG/M metagenome (GOLD analysis project Ga0310696, IMG submission 203885) | Bovine rumen microbial communities from tropical cattle in Woodstock, Queensland, Australia - Gonzalo_02 (v2) (version 2) | ecosystem: Host-associated > Mammals > Digestive system >...
ACTCTTGACACACGCTATCTCATGTTCCAAAATTTCAATGTTCTCTTCGCTTTTTTTCAACACCCGTTTTTTGGGCGAAAGCGGATGCAAAGATACAACCATTTTCATAACTGACAAATATTTTTTTCAATGCCCAAGATAATTAAATCGTAAAATTGTTGTATTACAACATCTTCAGTATAAAAATATTTTTCATTTACACCCTGTCCAAACCGTCAAAACCGACATCCCACGAGCAAAAATCAACGCCATAAACCCACTTTTTTGACCCAAAATCCATGCAATATTGTTGATAACACCGTAATGTGCTGATTACTACCGGTTGAATGTGTGTATTGCAAGCCGAAAATCGACCATCACACCATCGTTATCGCGGAAGGACGCCAATATTCTTCAATAAAGCCCCGAGAATCATCAACGAAGCATCTATTACCACAATCCACTTCAAGTATCGCATGCGCCGTTGCCGATCGTGGAAAAGCAGCAGCCCCGCCACCGACACCATGGTCGGCAGCAGGGCCGGATAAAGCAGAAAGGATTGAGCGATATCACCCCTTAACAGGGCCGTCACCGAACGCTGAAATCCGCAAAACGGGCAGCATAGTCCAAAACATTGCTTATATACGCACGGTAAGGCATGCCTCTCAATCCAATCCGCCAGCGCTGCACTTATAACCTTTAAATTCAAAAGTCAAGACTCAAAAGATCGAACAACCATGAGAAATAGGCGGCTCCTGCGGCATAGGTTATAATGGTTACAACTATGGCGATGCCACCAAGAATAGTGCCGATGATTGACATGATGTGACCAGCCGAGAGCATCCCTTTGCCTTTGAATCTCGAAGGTTCGGTGTTGCATGCGGCAAGCCCCTTTTTGCCGAAGACCAAGCCCAAGATGCCGAAAACCAAGCCAGCAATCACACATCCGGCAAGAATGCTAAGAATACCCATGACGAGAGTCACGACTGCGTAAGGAGCAGTTTCCTGCTGTTGAATCTGTCCGTAGTTTTGATTTTGTTCCATTGTACTGAATATTTATATTGTTAATACTAATTTAGTCAAACATGCTGCCGTATGCATCGAGCGCATCCTCGTATGCTTCCATGGCTTTCTTGGTGCTCTTGTCAACTTTCTTTGCAGCTTCGAGTGATTTTTTGCTTACCTCAAGAGCTTTCTCATAGTCGTCGAGAAGGTCGTCAACATCAACGTCAAAATCATCGTCATCATCGACCGATGAAGATGACGAAGCTTTCCATGTCTTGGTAAGATCAGCTTGCTTCAGTCCAACCGAGGCAACCTTTTCGTAAATTTTCTTGGCGTCCTTATATGATTTTCCACTCCACAAGCTGCTTGCTGAGATATTAACCGTTTTTGTTTCCTCCGAGGATAACACTGATGCGACGGCATCCCAATCAGGGCTAACCCTAAAATCAATTTCGCTGCCATTTACATCATAATAAACAACCTTAAGGTTTCCCATCTGGGGTGAGAAATATTCCGAAGCGCTCTGATCCGTGCCAGGCACATCGCTCCAACTTTTAGTGTTTGTAAGCGGAATTGATGCCCTCACATCCCAATTGTCTCCGTCAGGATTCACAAGCATAACTTTTATGGAATCATTGACTGTTAGAAGGTCCGAGTGTTCCCCAATGATACTTTCAAGAGGAACGTTCTTGGTCACCTCTTCTTTTTTGCCGCCGCAAGAGACAAAAGTCATCACGGCAAGGGCTGCCAAAACAATAAATACTTTTTTCATTTTTTAATTGTTTTTAATTGATAAATAATGTGAACTATGCTGCGACCACGAAGTGTGGCGCGTTTCGGCTGCAAAATTACAGCCCTATCCACATACAAAAATGGTCCTAATTTGGTCCTAATTAACTTCTAATGGCCTTAACCGCTGAATATTAGCAAAATGGCTTCACTCCTCACTCGGCTTTGATATGGCTTTGATACGGCTTTGTGTCATCCTAAGAAGAAACTAGGAGCCACGTGCACTCTATCCTCTCTCTACCTGCTCTCTACTTCCTACAAAAGTGCATAACAACTGCTACAAAAGTAAGACTATGCTAAGAGAATACTAAGAAAATACTAAGACAAATGTAGGAGACCGGTGGGAGAAAAGTAAGACACAAGTAAGACAAATCTACTACACATCTAGGAGTTATCCTCAGGCAACCATTGTACAACTGTCGTGGTGCAATCAGTGTTGCATTCTGTAGTCGTTATGTCCGTACTCTTGTGCCATTATAATATAGTCACAGAGAATCCAATTAATCATATACAGAAATCGCACGTGCTTGCACACAAGCGATTGATGGAAAATACCCTTTAAGATTAGTTTTTCGTTGGCATTAGCAGCCATTTCCACACAGGAACAATATCTATTACCAAGTCACCCTCTTTAATTGTGGATTCCTCATCTCTTGTCACGATGACGGCCTTTTTTAATGGATGTACTTTGTGGAGTTTTACAAGTGCGTCTATTTCGCGTTTTATTGTTGTCTGGTCCGATAGCCTGAAGGAAGCCTGGATTGCCAAATCCTCTTCGGGTACATAAAAGTCAACTTCGATGTTGTGCATATAATAGAACAGCCCTTCTCCATACCTTTTTTTCATTTCGATTGCACAAATGTTTTCAAGCAGAGCGGACTGGTTTTCAAGCAGGAAGAGGTTGAGTAGGCCATTATCGACAAAATAGAACTTCTTGGTGGTCTCCCGTTCCACAAACCGTGAAGCATAATTCTGTAGTGGGAAAATGAGGCATGCATCCATGAAATGGTTGATGTATTCAATAACTGTAGCGGTTCCACATGAAACCCCGACAGCTTTTATCATGTTACAAAGCCTTGTGTATGATATGGGTTGTCGCAGGCTTTCTGCCAGTTTCCTCAGTGCAAGCCTCAATGCTTCCTCGTTCTTCACTTTGTTCCGAACAATGAGGTCATTAAAGAATATACGGTTGTACAGGCCGTTCAGCCAGACACGCTTTTCTTTGAAACGGGTAAGTTCGGGAAACCCTCCCCATTGGAAATATATATTGAAAGAACGTTCAACCTCTCCGCGTTTTTGACCGTACATCCACCGAGTGCCAAGTTCAACTCCGGTTGCAAACAGAAATTCCGCAAAGCTGTATGGATATACAGACACGTCTATGTACCTGCCACCGAGCACAGTCTGTATGTCGCGGCTCAACATTTTTGCATTGCTACCCGTGATATATACCTGGTATTTCTGATTGGCAAGCCTGCGGGCGAAGTTCTCCCAACCATCAACATTCTGTATCTCGTCAAAGAAAAAAACAGGTTTCGAATCTCTTACACTGTAGTTTGCCTGCAATATCAGGTCGAGTTGATCCGCTGTCATTCCATGCAGACGCTCATCGTCAAAGTTGATATACACCAAATTCTCCACAGTAACACCCTCGCCAAGTTTATGTTGCATCTGTTGGTACAATGTATAGGACTTGCCGGCCTGTCTGACTCCGACAAAAACGTAGTTTCCCGCAGGTTCGAGAGTTACATTTCGTGGTATAATATCAACATGTGGAATGTAGTCATATCCTTCTGATATTATGCTTTTTATCAATTCCTTGCCTATCATTCTGGTTGTTTTTCCAATTTGCAAATATACTAAAAAGTATTCTACTATACAGAATAAAATTCAACATTTTTATTCTACAGTACAAAACACTCGTATTGTTCAAAGGCAACTAATACATAAGTAATACTGTGCTTGGAAAAAAGTAAGAGCCAGCCAGGTAGGAGAAATGCAAGACACAAGTAAGACAAATCTACTACACAACATTTTGGTGAATAAAATCACCAAATGTTATAATTTTCGTTGAATATATTCACCAAATTAACCATACTACAACTATGCTCTATCGCAAAAACAATTGAATACCAATAAATGTATCAAAGGAGTTTGCGGCAGATTGCGGGGACAAATATACTGTGGTTGAATTGCGGTTTACGAATGTGGTTTACATTCCATTGTCTTTTAAAAGCAGCAACCCTGCCGCAGACATCTCGGTCAGTGACAGGGTTCGGGGCCAGCAGAATTCAAAAACCGCCTTGCTGCAATATGTATTAACCTTGCCCCTATAATTATTCAATTGCGACTACGATTCCCTCACATCATACTTCATCTCATTTTTCACCACCTTCATAAATGGATTGAAATATCGTGATGGCCAATATTTCCATACTACAATATCAGTTCCGTCGGTAAGCCTTATCACATCCTTCATATTGTAGTTGCCACCTCCATTGTCTTTTTCGTCTGTTATTGTTTTTGCAATATTGTATTCGTCAATCACATGACCTCCCCTCAACAATTTTTCCAGCCCCTTTGTCTTGTCAAACATATTGTGCAATGACTCAAGTGTGACTTGTGGATTTTCCGCATATTTTCTTATAATCGCATTTGCCAAACTGCTCTTTCCTTTTATATCTTTTCCATCAAACCTGTAAACAGATAACACATGCGATGTAGCCAATTCTAGCAATACACTCCACGCTTTGGTGTATTCGTTGCTCGTAATTCCATTGTACTTAAATATCAATTGCAGATATTTCTTATTTGTATCGAGAAAACCTGTCAGCGTACTTCTATTTTCTTCGACAATACTTTTGATTTCACCTTCTGTTATACCAAGTTCCGAATCACCTGCAACAATGGCTTTTTTATAGCACTCCTCTCCGTCGCTGGCATACAGTGCAGCCACAAGCAATTGCCTATGACTTTTATATAAATCGGACAGGATTCTCTGATTGTTCAAGGATGTCGCCATAACGGTATCCATTTTTTTGTCATCCTCTTTCGATGGTTGCCCAAGATTCACAATGTAATCGTTGAGCATCATCTCCCCTTCGTTCGACATTTCGCTTCCCTGCAAAGGCTCCAACACATCCTTTAGTAGATCCTCGTATGTTATCTTAACATATTCGAAATTGTCCGTATCTGCCGAACAGTCTTCCGTTTTATCGGGAGAAAGGAACACTCCTATTAAAACAGATTTACAATCATCTTTCAAATGTTCTTTTGCTTCATTTTCGGCCCAAAGGTAATAACTCCTCGTTTGGTCGCTGTGTTCTGTTGTGTACATCTTGTTCTCCAGAACAACTTGTACCCAGTATTTATCGACGCTATCCCCACTGTCTTTAACCTTCACAGGACACAACATAAACCGTGCGTAAACATCAATTCTCCCATTAACCGTAGTATCCTTACCTTTATTGTCTTCAACTGTCACTTTTATGGGTTGTTCTGTGACGATGCTGAAATCATCGATGGTATAACTTCCCACAACCAACATGTTCTGTACATCAGAACCTATTGCCATTTCAAATTTTGAGCCAATCTTATTTTCTTTGTTATACAGAGATGCACCATTGGCCACCAGCCGTAAGAATTTTCGCAAAGGTTCGTCGCCCATATCATGGCTTCCCTTGATGTCAAACAACCATTTCAGGAACGAACTATGTCGGTTTTCGCTACGTTCTACTCCCAATATGTTGAACACCGTTGTACGCCCATATATATTGTGCACCTTTCGGAAATTAATGTCGTTGTAAAAGGCTTTTACCTTATTGAAGATATCCATTTGATGAAGTTTAAGTTATATTTACACATTAAGATACGACCGTAATTTGTGGCCTAAATTATCTTTTTGTTGAGAGCGCGAATTTGATTAGCAATAATTTCAACGACGATGGCTTTATTATTACTACAGGCGACTTAAATCTCTTTGATATTTTTCTTTTACACGTTTAAGTTCATCTTCTTTGAATTTTTTATAATGTCGTTTGGTTTCTAATTGTTTTCTATCCCACTCTATTTGTTTTTTGCAGCCATCAATATAGTGTTGGGGGGAATGGCCTTCTCGATAATATTTAAGACGTTCTTGTGTTCTTTTTAAATCTTTGTTAATACAATCTATATCATTTTGATAACCGTCAATCCAAAACTTTATACTTCTTACTTCTTGCTCATAATTATCTTTTAGGCGTTCCTTTTCCTTTTTTAGTTTTTCCGCATTCTCTCTTCTTTCAGCCGCCTCCTCGGCCTTCCTCGTCGCTTCTTCTTTTCTTTTTTCCTCTTTTTCTTCTCTTAATCTCTGAGCTTCTTCTCTTTTCCTTTCGGCCTCTTCTCTTCTTTCAGCTGCATCTGACGATGATGAAGAGACGTATGATGATGACGACTTTCTCGACACAGTTACTGGTTCGTCGTCATTCGAATCGGCATAGGATGACGTTGATTTGTTACCACTACCAATATAACTATTTTTATAACTACTTTCGGTGTTGAGGTAAGACGAACTATCCTCTTTGAGTTTTAAGATTTTGTATATGGCCACGAAAATATTAATCGGGTAAATAAATATTCCCAAAACTAACCATAGCACAATCTGTTTTTTAGATTTGCTTGATTCTGTGTTGAGTTTCGAGATTTTGTATATAGCTACGAAAATGTTGATAGGGAAAATAAACATTCCCAAAACCAACCATAACACAATTTGTTTTTTCGATTTGCTTAATTCTGTGCTCATAATTTTAGAGTATTTTATTGTTTGTAAATTATTTAATCTGCAAGCATCTTTCGTTTACGTTATGAAAATATTATTCCACTTCCACACCTTTCTGAGTTATATCTCATCAGTATTTGCTTGATACGTTTGCAGTCACTCTTGCTTAGGCAATAGGCGGTCACGGTGCCGCCTACGGCTCTGATTTCGATGTCGGCTCCGATAAGATGCTGGTCAATTCGGATGCGACGAATAAAACGGAATGACAGAATGTCTTCGTCAACGCCGATCAGCGAGAGGTTGCGCTTTCGCACGGTGATGGTTTCCTCATCGGTATCTACAATGAGATGCCAAGGGGTGGCTGAGTGGATGATTTTTCCGTTTGCAGCAAGAGCCGCTTCGGTGGAGGTTGCTTCGAATCGCATGCTGTTTTCCTTGTTATCGGTATTTGAAGGGTATATTAGTTTGCCGTTGCAGGCTTAAGTTTCATCAATAATCGAAGTACTTTGATGATAACCGTAACAATATTTCCTACACCAGGAACAACTTTTGCCACACCTTCGAGAGTGTCCAGTATTTCAGCAAGCGGGAGTTTCTCGACCATCTCCGACACTTTTGCTATCTGTTCTTTACTTGTCATCTTGCAGTGCTTTTAGTTTGTTGAGGAAATTAATGGTGGCGGTGATGTCTTTACCTGTTTTTTCGTGATAGGATTCGGTGGCGGTAATCACCTTGTCGATGTCAATCCCACTTAGTAGTTTTGTTATAGCAGCAGTAGCCAGTTCGGCTGAGTTGTCAGAAATATTGGACACCGCATTTGCAACACCTTTGCCGACGGTTGATGCTGCTTTCGAGGCCTCATCTTTAAGTTTTTTGAAATCAATCAGTGCCATTTTTTAATTTATTCTATCTATTTTTTGCAAAAGTACTCTTGTTTGTTGTCTCGAAATTGGTCCTAATTTGGTCCTAATTGATATGGGTGTGTATCTTTTTGCTGTCAGGTTTCGTTTAAGAAGGCAATAAAAAAATCGTGGACCTTGTATCTGGTCCACGGTTCCGGAAAGTACCTATGCAAGAATACAAGACCCACGACATTGCGTGAGCGCTTTGTTATCATCTTGCATGGTGTTGAATTTTCCGGATTCTGGACCAATGACGAACTTTGCGCAGCGGCTATGCTATTGTTTATTAAATGTCTCTACTTTCGCTTTCAGTTATTTTTTTTGTTAATAAATCGTTTGTCATATTTCGACTGCAAATATACGATAATTTTTACAGTGTGCAACCCCATTTCTTACTTTTTTTCACTCAAGAATCGGCGCATAGATAAAGTTACAGCGCAATGTCGTTCAATGCATAACGCGTACTGTGACTGCCTGACGAGGATTTTGAAAGATTTATGCGGCAAATATGCGTATTATTCTCCGCAAGGTTCTCAGAAAACTCTGTATGATTTCCTTCGGAGTCGTAAATCCGAAGAAACTGTGGTTTCATCTGTTCCCCATCCTGCGCTGGCGGCTTTCGGCCATTGCTTTTATACAGCGGTTGGATGCGGACGTCAATGAATCGCTCAGCCGCTTGTACTCTCGGTCGTCATATTGGCCGTCGGGTTTAGGAAGGGGATGTGACTCCATATAGCTGTCAATTCTGGAGTTGAAATCTTTCCGCACTTCGTCGAGGGACTGCCAATAGCCTTCCCATTCGGCCTCGCTTTGTGTTGGGATGTTCATCAGCAGATGCTCTTTCCGCTCCATGATAAGCTTCTCCAAATACAACTTGCCCACATTGGCTTTGGCGTAGGTGTCGAATGTGCCATCAGTGGCGTTCTTCATCCACACTCCATACAGGCTGTCGCCGAAGGCTTTGAAAATGGCTTTGGCTTCTTTGAAGGCTGTAAGATTGTTGGCTGGCTGCAGGTCAGGCGTTGGCTGCACCGTCTCTGTCGATACAGCGGGGATGGTTGCATCTTCGTTTGGGTTCAGCAAGGACACAGACGTGTCTGGAATGGGTTCGGACGGAGCCGACTCTTGGGGTTTCGGAACAAGTATGGTAGCAAGGACAGCAAGTGCCAGCAAAGCAACAACCACCAACCCCCATCGACTGACAGTTTCATGTCGCAACAGTGCCCTGCGCACAGCAGTCGCCGAGTCGTATCGCCTTTCGGGATTCCGATTCATACAGCGACGCGACACGTATGCATATCGCTGTGCGAAAAGCTGTCGCAGTATGACACCGAAGGCATATATGTCGGCTCTGCAATCGATATGTGCGCCTGGCGTCATCTGTTCCGGTGCTGCGTATCCCTTTGTATAGGCGGGCTCTTTGAGTACGGCATAGTCGTCGGCATCGGCCAGGCCGAAGTCTATCACCTTCACGTTGTCGCCGTTCTCCGTGACCATGATGTTGGAAGGTTTCAGGTCGCGGTGGACAATCTGTCGGGCGTGGTAGTACTGCATGGCGTCGAGCAGCTGCAAGGCCACCTTGCGCCTCTTTGTTGCGGAGGGTTTCTCGTCGAGAAACTGCGCCAACGTGCGGCCTTCGATATACTCCATCACGAAGCATCGGCCTGCCACTTCGTCGTTCTCAAGACTGTAGGTGTGGACTATGTTGGGATGGTCCAATGTGACGGCAGAGGCAAACTCCTTCTCTATCATCGCAATATAGACGGGGTCGGCCACACGTTCGGCGCGGAGCCCTTTTAGCACATACCACTTGCCGTAACGTTGCGCTTTGAAGAGGCGACAATAACCTCTGGAGGGTAGTTCCTCGTGGAGAGTAAACGTGCTCGAAGTGTTGAAATCCAAAGGATTCGGCACACCAGAAGTTGAAGAAGCCTCGTCGTTTTGCATGGCACAAAGTTACATTATTTCCGCCAAATGTCAATTAATTTGTAACTTTGTAGTCTCAAAACCATCCACAATGGAGATAAAATCACCCCACATCGAAAAGCTAAAAACCGTCATATCCGAGTCGGTTATGCGTCCCATGGATAGCCCGAAAGACTTCGAACACCTATACAACACCATCCGCGAACGTACCAGCGAAACCATAGGTCTTAACACGCTGCGTCGCCTATGGGGATATGTTGACGGATACCCTACTGTGCGAGAATCCACCCTCGATGTTCTGAGCCGTTTTGTGGGTTACCCCGACTGGCACACCTTCGTGGCCGACTACTGCGGTGTGGAGGGCTCGGAGAGTTCGCACCGAATAGTGACTTCGACGCTGAGCGTTGAAGAACTGGCTGCTGACGACATGGTGGCGATAGAATGGAACCCCAACCGCAGGCTTGTTCTGAAGCATGCCGGCAACGGCGTTTTCGAAGTTAAGGAGGCCTGCAACTCAAAAATCACTGCGGGCGACCGTTTCCACTGCGACCGCTTTATGATGGGGCAGCCGCTCTATATCGACAACCTCGTGCACGACGGCACGCCGCCAACCCTATTTGTTGTTGGCAAACAGGGCGGCTTGACAAAGATTGAACGTTTGTAACGAAGTAATTATCCTCACTCAAACGCGCGTGTATTCGGCGTAGGTGTAGGTTATGCCGTTGGTAGGGTCCACCATCGGCTGTGTTTCTTCAATCAGGCGAAATTCTGTGAAGTCGATTTCGGGGAAGAAAGTGTCGGCCTCGAAGTATTTTTTTATCCAGGTTATATACAGTTTATCGACATGCGGCAAAAACTGGCGATATATGGTCGCACCGCCCATGACGAAAGTCTCGTTGTCGGTGGATATGAGCGACAGGGCCTCGTCTATCGAGTGAACCACATCGACGCCTGAAAAACTGAAAGTGGTGTCGGATGTGAGTACTATATTCTGACGTTTTGGCAGGGGTTTCTTGGGCAGCGAGTCGAAAGTCTTGCGTCCCATTATGACTGGATGCCCCGAGGTAAGGGCTTTGAAATGCTTAAGGTCGTCGGAAAGATGGCACAAGAGGTCGTTGTTGTTGCCGATGGCCATATTGTTTGCAATGGCGACTATGATGGAGAGCATGGTGTGTGTTTGAATATGTTGTCCCTAGGTTTTTTGCAGGGGGCAGTGACTATTTTTTGTTAAAGATTTGGGTGGCGCGGTCAAATATGCCATTGAGGTATGCCAGTGCCAGTCCATAGTTTGACACGGGTACGCCGGCCTGTACTGCTGGCATAAGGCGCGCAACAAGTTGCTGGTGGGTCACAACGCATCCGCCACACTGGATAACCAACGAATAATCGTTAAGGTTCTCGGGCAGCGGCGAGGCTCCTGCAACGATGTCACAGGTCAGCTGCTTGCCAGTAAACTTGCGAAGCAGGGCGGGGAGTTTCACACGTCCAATGTCCTCGCAGGTGACATTGTGAGTGCAGGACTCGAGCAGCAACACACGGTCGCCGTCTTGTAGTTTCGAAATGGTTGGTGTTCCTGCGAGATACTCCTTGAAAAGACCTTTGTTTCTCGCCAGCAGTATGCTGAAACTGGTGAGCGGTACCTCAACCGGCACTATGGCGCTGACTGCTGCGAAGGCCTGGCTGTCGGTGACAACCAATGCTGGAGGATTTTTGAGGTCTGAAAGCAGTGACTGAAGCTCGTCGGGTTGCGTTACAAATGCCTTGGCGTTGAGGTCGAGTATGTCACGCAGCACCTGCACCTGCGGCAGTATCATTCTGCCTTCGGGTGCGGACGAGTCGATAGGCGTAACCATAACCACGTTATCGCCCTGGCCAATAAGACCTGCGAGGGTGGATTTGCGGACATACGAAGATTCCGGCAGTAGCGACTTTATGCGGTCGCAGAGAGGGGTTCGTAGGCGTTGGTCGAATATGCTGACAACGAATAGGTGCTCGGCTCCGTATTTGGCGGTAAGGAAGTCTATAATGTGTTGTTCGGGCTTGAATTTATCCGACTGCGTATATACCAACAGGAATGGTTTGCCCGTACTTTGGCACGCATCCACCAGTCTGATTTCGTCAATGTCGAACAAGTTGTTGGTGAAAAGTATGAGTGCGAGGTCCACCTCGGGCAACACACGCAGTGTTTTCTCCACACGCATGGAACCGAGGTAACCGTCGTCGTCCACACCAGCGGTGTCAATCCATACAACGGGGCCTATGCCCGAGATCTCCATTGTCTTCTTGACTGGGTCGGTGGTGGTTCCGGCCTCGGACGAAACAATAGAGACTGTCTGTCCTGTTAGAAAATTTACGAGCGAGCTCTTGCCATAGTTGCGTCGTCCAAAGAGCCCTATATGCGGTTTCAGTTCTGAGCCTTTCATATAATGCAATCAAGAAAAAAAAGCATCCCGTCTTTGTGGCGGGATGCCTTTTGTTCAAGTTAGTTTCAGAAACTTATTTCTGTTTCTTGATGATTTTGTAGTTCTTCTCTGCACCTTTCTTGTCGAGGAGCTGGATGCGATACTCACCGGGCTGGAAGCTGCTCATGTCGATAACAGTGCTAGCGGTCTTGAAGTAGTTCTTCGACACAGCCTGGTCGTTAGCATCGTAGATGTAGTAGTTGATACCATCGTTGCCATTCACAGTAACTTTCAGTTTGTCGGCGGTGCCATCCTGTCTCACGGTGGCAGCGGCGTCCATAACGGTCACGTTAGGAATGCTCATCTCGGTGATGGTGTAGCTGTAGGTCTTTGCGGTGGTAGCAGCAGCGCGAACAGCGGTAGCGTTTTTCTTGTTCAAATTAGCTTTCTGAGCGGGACGCTGTGCGAAAACCATACCACAGAAAAGAACGAGTGCGGAAAGAATTAAAGCTTTTTTCATAGTTGTAATTTTTTTAGGTTTATTAATTTGTTAATTAAAAAATTTTCATTGTCTGTTATCCTCTCACCTTTTCTCTCGCGCTTTCATTTATTCAGTATCGGACCTTTCAATTTTATTGCAAAAAATATTTAATTTTTTTTCAAACCCTCCCGGCAGGTCCTCTTAACGTTTTCTGTTTCTTTAGTATAGGCCTTTTCAAAAAAAATGCAAAATATATGGAAATATTTGTTGATTACAATTTATGACAAACGCCGGTACAATTATTGACACTTGACTACCACAACGGTATAGCGCAAGCCGTGGTGTACATTCTGCATACATATTACCATCGTCTAGGTGGATCACTGACTCTGACAGAGATTGTGCTGTTAACAGGATAGTGTGCCGCTGGCACAGAGTTGTATTGCGCTGTCAGATTGGCTGGAGAAACTTTCAGAACATGATATATAATAAAAAAGGCATCCCGCTATTTATGCGGGATGCCCATTTTCAAGATTGTTTAGAAATCTTATTTCTGTTTCTTGATGATTTTGTAGTTCTTCTCTGCACCTTTCTTGTCGAGGAGCTGGATGCGATACTCACCGGGCTGGAAGCTGCTCATGTCGATAACAGTGCTAGCGGTCTTGAAGTAGTTCTTCGACACAGCCTGGTCGTTAGCATCGTAGATGTAGTAGTTGATACCATCGTTGCCATTCACAGTAACTTTCAGTTTGTCGGCGGTGCCATCCTGTCTCACGGTGGCAGCGGCGTCCATAACGGTCACGTTAGGAATGCTCATCTCGGTGATGGTGTAGCTGTAGGTCTTTGCGGTGGTAGCAGCAGCGCGAACAGCGGTAGCGTCTTTCTTGTTCAAATTAGCTTTCTGAGCGGGACGCTGTGCGAAAACCATACCACAGAAAAGAACGAGTGCGGAAAGAATTAAAGCTTTTTTCATAGTTGTAATTTTTTTTAGGTTTATTAATTTGTTAATTAAAAAATTTTCATTGTCTGTTATCCTCTCACCTTTTCTCCTGCGCTTTCATTTATTCAGTATCGGAACTTTTGTTTTTCTTGCAAAAAATTTTAAAAAAATTTATTTTTTTCTTTCAAGTTCCCCGGCGATCTCTCTTGCCGTTTCTGTTATTTTGGTATCAGACTCTTCAAAAAAATTGCAAAAAAATATAAAATATTTTTGATAGTTTTACAATATTCTCATAAATAAGTAGTTATATTGTGTGTAGTTGGCTTGTCTATATGACTAAAGAAGTAAAAAAAGAGATTCAAAAATATGTTGAGGAAGAAGTGATTCCTCAGTACCGCACATTTGACAGGGCACATAATATCTCACATGTTCAAGCTGTCATAACTGAAAGCATGCGGCTCGCCGCAAATTACGATGTTGATATAAATATAGTGTATGTTACTGCAGCCTTTCACGACCTGGGGCTTTGTGTGGGGCGTGAAGTGCATCACACCGAGTCGGCAAAAATAGTGCGCCGAGATGCTCGATTGCAAGAATGGTTCTGCCGCGACGAAATCGAGGTAATCGCCGATGCGGTTGAAGATCACAGGGCTTCCAACAAACACGAACCGCGTAGCATCTACGGACGCATAGTGGCCGAAGCCGACAGGCAGATAGTGCCTGACGACATTATCCGTCGTGCCGTGGAATATGGACTCGACAAACAGCCCGAGCTTGGGAAAGAAGAACAGTGGCGTCGCGTTTGTGAGCACATGCAGGAGAAATATGCAGATGGTGGTTATATGCGGCTCTATATACCGGAATCGGACAATGCGAAAGGTCTCGCCGAATTGCGTGAAATCATCGCCGACAAAGACCGGCTGCGCAAGGTCTTCGAGCGGTTCTACGAGGAACTTTCCCTATGTGGCGTTAGAAAAGCCAACCCGTCAGATATGGACAATATACTCGATATGGTTGCAGACTCAAGAGACCAGATGCGGCGGAACGGGAATACCACTCAGTGGGTAAACGGCTATCCCTCGCGCGAAATCATCGAGAATGACATCAGGAATGGTAACGGATACATTATATATATTAAATCCAATCTTACCGCCATCGGCTATTTTGCATTCATAGTTGGGATTGAGCCAACATACAATATTATCGTCGGCGGACAATGGTCAGACCAGGATAAGCTGTATGGCACCATTCACAGGCTGGCTCGGCGAGCTGGACACAATGGAGTTGCAAGGAAATGTCTTGAGTTTTGCAAGGGACAGATAAACTTTCTTCGGGCCGACACGCACAAGGATAATGCCATAGTGCAGCACATTCTGCTGCGAGAGGGGTTCGAATATAGGGGCATAATATATGTTTCCGACAGAACTGAACGATTGGCCTACCAGTGGAAAACGTCAGAATGACAGGAAATACAGAAAATAACCATTCGCATTCAAACAGGCCACAGGTTAATACAGACTTGATACAGACCTGACACAGACCTAATAAACATCTGACCTATATCTGCCGCATGTCAGTCGCAAGCTTGGCTCATGCCTGCAAAATACCTGCCGTAAGCTTGCAGTGGTCTTGAGCCCGACCCATCCCAATCTCAATGAAGAAAAACCATACAATACGCTCAGTGTCACCTATCGAAATGGCCAATTATATTTTTTTCTTGCAATATTAAAAAAAATATGTACTTTTGCACCCGCTTTCGAGCGAAATGATCTGTTAGCTCAGTTGGTTTAGAGCGCTTGCTTGACAGGCAAGAGGTCAACAGTTCAAATCTGTTACAGATCACACAAAACCGCGAAGGTCTGTTAGCTCAGTTGGTTTAGAGCGCTTCCTTCACACGGAAGAGGTCGACAGTTCGAATCTGCCACAGACCACATAGGAAGAGCCGCAACAATGCGGCTTTTTTTTATGTCGTCTTCAGAGTTTCTATCCTTTCTTTTATCCATGGCTTCGTCATGTCGAAAATCTCTTCTATAGGTTGCGAGAGCTTTTCGACCAGCAGGTGGGTGTTCTCCTGATGCTCCAGTTTGTCGAGTTCGCTCGAAATCGCCTTCCAGTCAAATCCCGCATAAAGCAGCGGCACAAAGTTATATAGGTCGAAGTTGCTGATGACCATATTGTCAATACCTTCGGTCTCAATGCGCGAATGTGCCCGAGCGAGCCTTATCTCGCCAACCTCCTCAAGCACATGCAGGTACTTTTCATACAGCACATATTCGTTGAGTAAAAAGGCCACAACCCCAGCCGACAACCCTCGCCACAGCTCATGTGGCAGGGGTCTGGCGACGAACCTTCCCAGCATGAACGAACCTGCGCGAAGTCCTGAGAGTCCAGCCGGAGCGCATACGGCGTGGGCTCGTGTGAAGAAATCCGCTTTGCGGCTCGAAGATAGCAGGTCAAACACACGCGACTGGTCTTGATGCGACCCCATCTGGCTGCGTAGTACCTGCTCCACATAGTCGTCGGCATGCTGCAGATACCAGTTGTTTACCAATTCGCGCGCAGTTTCAGGCTGGTTTTGCAGGTCGCAGCGTATAAGGCGCGCCAACTTGTCTATGTCGTTGATATGGTTTGTCTTCTCGCTTGTCACAATGTCTTGATATGTGGCGTAGGCATCTTTCATTTGTGCAAAAAACACCTTTTCGTCGTCGGCAAGCTCCACCGCCTGTCCTTCCAAGTATTTGGTGAACCTCGCAGGCTTGAACACCGCTACCCCCTTGTATATTGTCTGGCGTTTGCTGGAAAGTGTGACGTACTCCAACTCGTTAATCTCCACCCCGTGTTCGTTCACAATCTTGTTGCCTTCCAGCGTGATGCCGTATGACTGCAGGTTCATGAATGCCGGGATTCCGTAACCGCGGCAGGCCGTTACCACATGTATAGCCGCCGGCGACATGCTCAGTATCGCATCTACCTCGTTCAGTGTTATCGTGTCCTGCGGCACAAAGCGTTCCTGGCAAAGGCACACGTTCTCGCCTTTGGATTTCAACTGACGCGCCGTTGCAGTGCTGAAGCACAGCACCGCCGAGATGGCCGTGCGAGGCAACACGTTGAGGCCTTTCCCGAAAAACTGCAGCTGCGACAGCGACGAGTCGTCTATCGAGGCCGACACTATCTGTCTCAGGTGGTAAGGCTTTATCAAATCCACCACGTCGCCCGCGGCTATGGCCCCGTCCCTGTACAAGTCAATGGCCGAAAGCAGCGCGGCGCGTCCGGTCATCTCGCTGATGTTGAGTTGCAGTACTGCGAAGAGGCTACGCTGGCAGGGGTTGGTCTCCACTGCAAATTCTATTGTCACGGGACTTTTGTATCGGCTTTCGAGTTTTTTCAACAGCGGGTCGAAGTGATACACCGCAGGAAACTCGTCTTTTATCTCGTTGCGGTCGCTATACGAAGAGTCTATAGATGTCACATCACCAGTCATTATCTCCTCTCCGAAAATGTTTCTGTAGCTCTCAATCTGCCGACCTTTGCCTGTGCGGCTGTGGCGGCTGTAAAGCACACCTGGGTACGACTGCTCGTTGCCTATCGTCCACACCATCCTTTGCAGTATCAGCGACGGATACGCCTGCTTGCCTTGCATGAACGTGAGTATCATATCCTGGTTCGATATGAAAAACCTCCTCACATACTGAGCCACGCAAAAAGCCTGGAACGAGGCGTCTGCAAGCATCCTTTCGCCCTCTTGCGAGGCTGCCACTATCGCCGTCTCCATATCCCCGATGCGCTGTTCTTGCATCTCTGGCGATAGTGCTATATCGTTTGTCGGAAACATCCGGTCTATGCCTAGAATCTCCATCAGCGTGTGCAGGGTGCTCAGATAAACCCTGTTGGCCATTGTTGCGGTGTGGCGATGACGCAGGGCGTTATATGCCGTATGTGTCACACCTATGTTCAGCAGTGTGGGCATCAGTCCTGGGATATACTGAGGCATTGCGCACCGTATGGCGAACACAAGCGGGTTGTAGGCATCGCCAAGGCGGCTGCCTGTCATGATTTCCAGGTTCCGTATGGCCTTCTCCAGCGTCTCCTGAAAAAGATTATCTTTCGGAAACAGAGCCGCCGTGAGTATGCAGAAGTCGGGCACTGGATAGCAGTCCCTCGTCAAATCTAGCAGCATGTGTCCCTTGTGGCTTATCTGCTGGTCGGTATATTCGCCTTTCGACAGTGTGGTTATCAAGTCCTCGCTGTCGTACAGCGGATTCCGTTCCACATACTCTATACATTCGCGGCGGAAGTCGTCGCGCCGTCTTTCCAGTTCCTCTATCTGCTTTCCCTTCGACTCGTCCAGCAGCATCTTCAGGTACCTCTCTTTTTCCTCGCCCTGCTGTTTGAGCAGATAGTACATGTCATACCATCTCGGGGGGAATTCACGTGTCTCGCCCTCCTCGTCGGTATATATCACCGTTCCTGGTTTGTTTCCTGCCAGACGGTTCTCCGGCGACTCGTTGTCAAAATCAAACGGTTTCCGACCTTCCCTTGCGAAGAGGCTCGTCATATAGAAATTAGGGTAGCTTGCCCTTATCAGAAAGCTCATAATATAAGTCTTTGATTAAACAACGGAAATTCAACGTCTCTTAACCTTCACTTTCCACATACCCCTCAGGGTTAAGGCGCTGCCAGTTCCAACTGTCACGCACCATATCGTCGATACCTCTGCATGCTTGCCAACCGAGTTCGGCTTTGGCTTTGGATGGATCACAATAATAGGCAGCCATATCGCCTGCCCTTCGGGGTTTGAAGTCGTATGGCACATCTACGCCGTTCACCCTAACAAACGCTTTCACCATGTCGAGGACACTGTAACCTTTTCCTGTACCGATATTATAAATGAATGTTTGAGTGTCTGGATGTTTAGATGTATGAGCAAAGCACTTAAGTGCCGCGACATGGGCGTCGGCGAGGTCGCAGACATGTATATAATCCCTCACGCCGGTACCGTCGTGCGTAGGATAGTCACTGCCGAACACTCCCAGTTTCTTGCGAAGCCCTACGGCGACTTGCGAGATGTATGGCATCAAGTTGTTAGGTATTCCGCATGGGTTCTCTCCTATCCTGCCGCTCGGATGCGCTCCCACCGGGTTGAAATAACGCAGCAGCACCACGGTCCACTTGGGGTCGGATTTCTGCATGTCCACCAAAATCTGTTCCGACATACTTTTTGTCCAACTGTAAGGGTTTGTACACTGTCCTTTGGGAGAACGTTCTGAGATAGGGTTCTCTGCCGATTCGCCATATACCGTGGCAGTGGAGGAGAACAAAATATTTTTGCATCCGTGAAGCCTCATCACATCCACCAATGTAAGCGTCCCGACGACGTTGTTCTCATAGTATTCCCACGGTTTCACCACACTTTCGCCCACCGCCTTCAACCCTGCGAAATGTATGCAGGCGTCTATATTACATTCCTCAAACACCTTCTCCAACCCTTCACGGTCGCGGACGTCAATCTTGTAGAACGGGATTCGCTGATGCTCCGACAGACCTGCAAGTTCTTCCACGCGACGCAGTACCAGCGGGTTGGAGTTACACAGATTGTCCACCACCACAGCGGTATGGCCTGCCTTATAGAGCTCAACCAATGTGTGCGAGCCTATAAATCCGGCCCCGCCAGTTACGAGTATGTTCATTTTTCTCAATTCAACTATTATTTATAAAGGAGATATAATCCCAATCATCGATAACCTTGTGCAACGAAAAAAAGCCTTTGAACTTGAAGAGTGCTGGTGCGCCCACGCCGTTTTCACCAATCTCATCCCTGAAAGTCAGTTTCACTGCCGACTTGAGCCCTGGGTAATCCTTGTATGTCAAAAGCGCCTTGTGCTTGTATGGGAGTGCATCGAATTCGGCTGCTAAAGCATCACTTGAATCCGCACCGTCGGTCATCAGAAAAAAGAGGTTGTCCCAATGTATTCGACTGCTACGTTCTTCCCATTTTGACTTCGCCTCCTGAAATGTTTTGTAATGCCTGAAATAAATCCTTATGTCACCCAATAGCCCCACAGGGAACATCTCGCCGGCAGTGGTATCCTCTACCAACTCTCTTTGCATATAGGTGCGGAAGCCTGCGCAGAATTTCACAAAATCTCCTGCGGTGAAGAAAAGATTCACGGTCGGGGTGTCGAAACGCAACCCCAGCTCGTGCAACAACATTGCTCCAGTGCAGTCTTTGGCAATCAAGGTAAAATTCTTGTTCACGATACGAGACTGCTTCCTGCGTGTAGCTAATCTGTGCAATAGTTTTTTTGTCATCTGGTTCTATTTATCTTCCCACCGTGATACCATTTCTTGCAAAAGACATAACTGCCTGACAACACCCACGCCGTCAGACCTCGGCTGTCGATATGTTACATTGTTCAGAGAACGATGCTCTCCATCTTCGCCCGCGCTTCCAGAATGGCCATGTAGTCTTTCATGGTTCTCAACTGGAGGTCGTAGATGCTCCTGGGACAGTCGGGCACGAATGGCAACTTGCCGCTGTCCCACAGTTTCAGCACTGCCTCGAGATTCTCCTTGCGGTTCTGTACGTGATAGTACTCAGCTTTCATGCGCTCTTTGTAGTCGGCCGAAAGCATTAGGTTTGTGATGCTCTGTAAATCCATAATGTTAGGTATTTAAGGGTTTATACTGTCGCACCTTCTCCATCTTTGACTATTTAACGCAGGACCGTATTTTTTATTGTGCCTCGTCATTGTTTCTCTCCAGCATCGCTTTGAGTGTGTCTATCTTCTCTTCCATATTTTTCAGCTGAGCCTTCACATCATCGTTGTTGTCGGCTGCAAGCGCATCTACAAAGATGGAGTTGATGAGCGACATACCTATGATACCGCCTCCGAAAAGGATGATGCAGAAGTATAGGCGCACAATATGCACCCATACGGGGTGCATTCCGCCCACCACCGCGTTGGGTATCTCATACCATCCTTCGACGGTGAACAACTGAAACATCGCATATATCCCGTTCAACGGATTTCCGAAATACTGTGGTGCGGCATGCGAGAACACCGCGCTGTTGAACATCGCCACCACAACTATGATAACCAGATAACCCAATAGAAATGCCGCCGACTGTCGCAACGCCAGCTTGAATCCAGCCCATATAGCCGTGATATTCTTAAAACGGCGGGCTGTACGAAACAGTTTGAACACCCTCAACGCACGGAAGGCAATGATGAAACTGTATTCCGCCATATCGGGTACGAAGTAGGCCAGCAGGGCCGGCAACGTAACGATAGTCACCGTGCCGTCAAGCACGTTCCAACCATCGCGCCAATAGTCTTTCGTTCCCAGCACAACGTGCTTCACAATCATCTCCACCACGAAGACTGCCGAGCACACGATATCTATCACGTTGAGCACGACGCTCTCTATGCCGCATTCCTGAAGAAAGACGACTATAACATTGAGCAGCACGACACTCAACATGAGTTTTTCGTTGAAGAATAGTTTTTTCATCTGTGAGTTTTTTGAGATTGGTGTGTCAGGTGTTATCGTTTTTCGTGTAAAAAAAGTCCGACTTGTCGGACGAATCTGACGAGTCGGACTCTTATTAAAAAGTTATCTCTTACCAGGCGAAGAGGGGACGGTTCTGCATCATCTCGTTGACCTGGCCGGTGATCTTGGCGCGGACGGCCTCGTCGGTCGGGTTGCAGAGCACGGTGTCGATCATGTCAACTATCACCTGCATGTCGCCTTCCTTCAATCCACGGGTGGTGATGGCGGGCGTTCCGACGCGCAAACCACTGGTCTTGAAGGCGCTGCGGCTGTCGAACGGCACCATGTTCTTGTTGACCGTGATGTCGGCTGCCACGAGTGCGTTCTCAGCTTCCTTACCGGTGAGCTCGGGGAACTTGGTGCGGAGGTCGATAAGCATGAGGTGGTTGTCGGTGCCGCCGCTGATGACCTTGTAGCCCTTGGCCACGAAAGCCTCGCACATGGTCTTGGCGTTCTTCATCACCTGCTGTATATACTGGTCGTAGCTGTCGGTCAAAGCCTCGCCCAAGGCGACGGCTTTGGCAGCGATGACATGCTCGAGCGGGCCGCCCTGAGTGCCGGGGAACACGGCGCTGTCGAGCAATGCGCTCATCTTCTTTATCTCACCCTTCGGGGTGGTCTTGCCCCAGGGGTTGTCGAAGTCCTGCCCCATGAGGATCATGCCGCCGCGAGGTCCGCGGAGGGTCTTGTGGGTGGTGGTGGTGATGATATGGCAGTATTTCACGGCGTTGTTCAGATAGCCCTTGGCGATAAGGCCGCTGGGGTGGCTGATGTCGCCCATGAGGATGGCGCCGATCTTGTCGGCTATCTCGCGCATGCGGGCCCAATCCCAGTCGCGGCTGTAAGCCGAGCCGCCGCCGATGATGAGCTTCGGACGGAACTCGAGGGCTTTCTTCTCCATGTCGTCATAGTCGACGGTGCCGGTCTCTTGCTTCACCTGGTATCCAACCACTTTGTAGTTGATACCGCTGAAGTTCACGGGGCTGCCGTGCGAGAGGTGGCCGCCGTGGTTGAGGTCCATACCCATGAAGGTGTCGCCGCTGTTGAGGCATGCGAGGAACACGGCCATATTGGCCTGTGCACCGCTGTGGGGCTGCACATTGGCCCAGCAGGCGCCGTAGAGCTGCTTGGCGCGCTCGATAGCGATAGTCTCGCTTTGGTCTACCACCTGACAGCCGCCATAGTAGCGCTTTCCGGGATAGCCCTCGGCATATTTGTTGGTCATGACCGAACCCATGGCTTCCATAACCTGGTCGCTCACAAAGTTCTCAGAGGCAATAAGCTCAATGCCTTTGGTTTGACGCTCACGCTCCTTACGGATGAGGTCGAAAATCTGTGTATCTCTTTGCATAATAATATGTTATTAGATTATTTACCTATGTTTGATTGGTGCAAAGATAATAAATATTGTTGATATGATGTATGATGTGTGAGGGAAGAGGGAAGATGTATAAGGTGTGAGGTATGTATGATGGAAGAAGGAAGAGATATGATGGAAGAAGAAAGAGGTATGAGGTATGGTGTGAGATGTATGATAGAATATGTGAGGTGGAGGGATTGTTGGTTGGTAGCAGTAGAGCACCTCCGGCATGCGGGAGGTTGGGGTGCCTCCTGCTTGGGGTGCCCCGCACCGTGAGTTTGGGGTTAATAAGATGTTGTGCCTTCGGCACATTTTGTATCGTTGTATGGGGTCGTTTTTTGGGGGGAGTGGATTACTTTGCTGTGGGACAGCGGGGTTTTGATTTTCTTTATTTTTTTTTGTTTTTTTGAAATTTTTAACATACTTTTGTTACTTAATTATGTACGCTCTGCGGAAGCGTATGTATATATATTATAACACATTCGTAAAAAATACAACACTATATATGGAGCAAATATTACCCTTTTCCGCGATGAAAAAGAGTGAGAAACCAACAAGCAAAAGAGTAAAAAAGATTATGGCGGCGCTGCTGCTGACTTTCCTCGGTGTGGGGAGCGTCCAAGCACAGTGCGACCTTGACGAGGCGGACTTTACGCTTACCGTTCAGCAGAGCCTTGTGAACGCCACACAGCTGAAATGCACCTACAACGGCAGCAGCCAGAGCTGGTCGAACAACTGGGCACTCTACGTAACAAACCTGACCACCGGTGAAACGCAGACCTATGTCTCAAGCAGCACCACAAAGTCCATTACCAGCATAAGCGCAGGAGAATACTCGTGGTATATCCGTGCGATATGCAGTACCAACGACACCTCCAATATTGTCAACGGCGACAACTTCACCGTAACCTACGAGCCATGGCCAACGTGGACAAATTTCCAATTCCAGAAATCCACCGACACTTACTACCTCTACTGCAACAACATGATCGATTATGACTTTAGCAGCGGCAACAATCTGAACAACACAACAGGAGTCTCAAACAATGGTAACAACATAACGTACACCTTCGAACCCGAAGGTATCTGCACTTACAACAATCAAACCAACCGATTAAACTTTACCGGCGAACCTGGCGATGTTGTGATCACCGCCACCATTTCTGGATATAACAGCTACCCCGACACCTCCGCAAGTTTCACCCTTACAGTCATCAAACCAGAACTCAAATTCGAAAGGGTCACTATCACTCCACAGTGTCGTAGCAATATGGATGACGGACAAATTGAATTTACGGTTTCTGACGACCAATGCCCAAATAGAAATTACATTCACTCCATTATCTCATCTCCTGACACCGTCTTCGACCTTGGAAATGGATACTCTGGCTTAAGGCCGAATATTCCAGAAAACACCTACACCATAAATGTTTACCTTGTAGATCCAAATAACACAGATGTTAGCGTCGGAATCTCAAAAGACACAACATTTGTATTACCACGGAAAATACAGATTTCAGTAGTTGGCGACGGCGAGACAACATGTGCCCTCAACCCGGACTTAAGACTTATCGCAAATCCAACCAATAGCGATGGAACGAGTGGTGGCTATAGCTATTCTTGGAAAGTCAATGGTACCGAGTTGAGCACATATCAACATTTCGACCTCACATCTGACTACACATCCCCGACCGTTACGGTAACTGACGGTTCGAGTTGTTCCTCCACCTATACCCCAACCGTCAACCTGATTGAAAATTTCGGCGAAATATCGGTAACCAGCATCGACATCACGCCCGCCTGTGGCGGTGACAACGGCACCGTCCAGGTCAACGTCACCTCGGAATGCGGCGACCTAGATGATTATATTTCATACAGCCTCCGCGACGTCGGTGGCAGTGGAGAGAACAACTATGTTGGCTATTTCTCCAATCTCGCAGCCGGCACATACTCCATAACGCTTTTTGAAGCCACTTTGACAGGTTTCCAATTCGACACCACCATTACCGTGCCCGAACAGACTACCTGCGACATAACAGCCACAGGTACTCCCTCTCTCACCATCCTCGATTACTCCTATGAAGACTATGAGAACTCAGGCAACTTCGGCGAGTTCTACTACAGGCTCGAGATACCGAGCGTCGATGGCACGCCGGAATCCATCGAGGTCCAATACGGCCTCGTGGGCAGCGACTCACCCAGTAGCGTCTATTACAACCCCTCCACCGGAGCCGGCTCAATCAAGATCCCCATCACCGCCAAAGGCGACTGGGAGGTGAAGATGCGAGCCCGCTGTTGCGGCGGATCCTTCCCAGGCAACATCCCCGGCGACTGGTTCCTGATCGACACTATCCACCACTACCCCAACTTCGCCATCTCCACCGAAGGCTACTGCTATCGCATTCCACCCGCTCAATCCGAGAATGGCTCCGCCACTATAAACTTCAACCCACCGTACAATGTCTCCAGCAACACGTCGGAGATG
>Ga0310696_10002446_pt1 | contig 24572 bp, 19 predicted proteins | sample AusTroGonzalo_MG_4_FD_203885 | JGI IMG/M metagenome (GOLD analysis project Ga0310696, IMG submission 203885) | Bovine rumen microbial communities from tropical cattle in Woodstock, Queensland, Australia - Gonzalo_02 (v2) (version 2) | ecosystem: Host-associated > Mammals > Digestive system >...
AGAATTCATCGCAACCCCGTCGAAGGTAGGTGAAGATGTGGTTATTACCGTTACAGCTGATAATCAAGGTCGTGCACAGGAAATGGGTAAGTTCACCTTCCATGTACGTCAGTTACCTGATCCAGCGGCCTATATTGCCTATTCTGATGACAAAGGTAACACGATGCGATACAAAGGTGGTCAGCCATTTGGAAAGGCAACTCTGCTCAACACAACAGGTATCAGTGCTGCTATCGACAATGGTATGCTTGATATCCAGTTCCGAGTAGTAAGTTTCGAAACCACATTCTTTGACAATATGGGTAACGTTATCCCTGAGATATCGAAATCGGCCAATTTCACCGATCGACAACGTGATATGATTCGACGAATCAGTCGAGGAAAACGATTCTATATATCAAGAGTACATGCCATCGGACCTGACGGCATCGAACGTACCCTCCCAAGTTCTATGGAAGTAATCATTAATTAGCAAAACCAGCATATGAAGAGAATCATCATCGTAATATTAGGTATATGCTCCACACTCAGCATGAGTGCGCAACCTGCCAACAGCAGAGTGACGCAGAGTAACACCAACACAACGAGGCCAACGACAACAGCTGCACCAACTACGCCAGCTACACAGCCAACTACAACGGCACGCCCAACTACAACGGCGCGGCCAACTACGACTCCGGCCCAACCTTCAGGTGTGACACGTCAGACAACCACTAGAAATACACAGGCTGCAAAACCATCTGTCAGCCGTGCAAGTATCATGTTCCCAACAGCTGTCGAAGTACCTGCAGATGTAGCATGGCGTCGTGACATCTATCGTGAGCTTGACCTCACCAAAGATGCCAACGCACCATTATACTACCCAGTAGAACCTCAGGAAGGACGTGTGAATCTGTTCACCCTGTTGTTCCAGCTGCTCAATACGGGCAAGATTCCTGCATATACGTATGACCCTAGTGGTCTTGAGAACTTCAATACGTCCAATCGTATGCATTTCAAGGATATGCTCGACCGCTATGAGATTCCATACGAAGTGAATGGCAATAGCATCAAGGTAAATCCCGTTGATGTCCCTTCTAACGAAGTACTCAGCTATTTCGTCAAGGAGAGCAGCTACTATGACCAGCATACTGCTACTTATCATAGTCGCGTTGTAGCTCTCTGTCCTGTGATGCATCGTTCAGGTAGTTTCGTCGATTTCAATTCTCCAAGTATGAGTGCTGACGTACAGAAGTCTCCGCTCTTCTGGGTGAAGATGGAAGATATCGAATCCTACCTCAGCCAGAACATGGTGATGACCAGTAACTACAACAATGCAGCCACCATGTCAATGGCCGACTTCTTTGATACGAACAAATATAAGGGAACCATCTATATGACCACTAATATGCAGGGTAAGTCGCTTGCACAGATGGTTGGAGATTCATTCCAGATGGATTTCGATTCTGATTCTGTTATGTATGATACTGAGGTAGCCTCTAAGAATGCACTTCAGCGTGAACAGAACCGTATTGAGAAAGAGATTTCTGACTTTGAGAAGCATATTTGGGCAGCACCAGTTGACTCTGCAGCTCTCGCTCGTCAAGACTCTATAGCAGCAGCTGAAGCAACGTCGAAGAAAGCCAAAAAGGCTAGTACACGTTCTACAGCTCGCCAGACAACTACGAAGGCAGAGAAGACCAAGAAAGAAAAGGCTCCTAGTTCAAGCGGTAGCGCTCCACGCGTGTCTGTTCGCCGTGAACGCCACTGATAAGATGAAACGTGTCATCAACTGGCCGTTATCATTCTAACCATCATAAGTTCCTTTCCATTCGCAACAGCGAAAGGGAAGGAACTTTTAAATCATTAAGTTATTTATTACCTGATTTTTCTGCAATCTTCATGGGAAATGCTTACTTTTCTGCCTGATTATTTGGCATATTCCACGATTTATCGTACTTTTGTGGTTGGAAATTAATAAAAACAGATATAGATATGGCAACAATTCCAGATTTTAAGTATGCCCCAATGTTTCAGATGGGTAAGGACGATACGGAGTACCGTCTGCTGACGAAAGATGGGGTGACAGTGAGTGAATTCGAAGGTCACGAAATCGTAAAGGTATCCAAGGAAGCTCTTACGTTGCTGGCTCAGCAGGCTTTCCATGATGTAGAGTTCATGCTTCGTCGTGAGCACAACGAGCAAGTAGCAAAGATATTGAAAGACCCTGAAGCATCGGAGAACGACAAGTATGTGGCTCTCCAGTTCCTTCGTAATGCAGAAACAGCCTGCAAAGGTGTGCTCCCATTCTGTCAGGATACTGGTACAGCCATCATCCATGGTGAGAAAGGCCAGCAGGTATGGACCGGATTCGAGGACGAAGAGGCCTTGAGCCTTGGTGTGTTCAACACCTATACACAGGATAACCTGCGTTATTCGCAAAATGCTCCTTTGAATATGTACGATGAGGTGAACACCAAATGTAATCTCCCAGCACAGATTGATATCGAAGCTGTAGAAGGTGCCGAATACCGATTCGTGATGGTAGCTAAAGGTGGTGGTTCTGCCAATAAAACCTATTTCTACCCAATGACTAAAGCGACTATTCAGAACGAAGGTACATTGCTGCCATTCCTGGTAGAGGAGATGAAGCATCTGGGCACAGCAGCTTGTCCGCCATACCATATCGCTTTCGTAATCGGTGGTACCTCAGCAGAGAAAAACCTGTTGACTGTGAAATTAGCATCAATCAAGTATTACGACAACTTGCCAACGACAGGTGATGAGACAGGACGCGCATTCCGCGACATCGACCTGGAACAGAAACTCCTGAAGGAAGCATTTAAGATTGGATTGGGCGCTCAGTTCGGAGGAAAGTATCTTGCTCATGATATCCGTGTCATTCGTCTGCCTCGTCATGGAGCCAGCTGTCCAATCGGTATGGGAGTAAGCTGTAGTGCTGACCGCAATATCAAGGCAAAGATTAACAAGGATGGTATCTGGTTGGAGAAGATGGACGACAATCCAAGCGAACTGATTCCAGAAGAATATCGTAAGCCAGGTGAAGGCGCCAAGGGTATTGAGATTGACCTTGATAAAGGTATCGATGCTGTACGTGCAGAACTGACTAAGTATCCTGTATCGACTCGTGTAAACCTCAAGGGAACCATCATCGTAGCTCGTGATATCGCTCATGCTAAACTCAAGGCACGTCTGGATGCAGGAGAGGGTATGCCTCAGTATTTCAAGGACTATCCTGTGCTTTATGCAGGACCTGCCAAGACTCCAGAAGGCTATCCTTGTGGATCGATGGGCCCAACCACAGCCAACCGTATGGATCCATACGTAGATGAATTCCAAGCAAATGGCGCATCGCTCGTGATGATAGCAAAGGGCAACCGTACACAGCAAGTGACAGATGCCTGCAAGAAACATGGCGGATTCTATCTTGGAACTATCGGAGGTGTAGCTGCCGTACTCTCACAGAGCAGTATCAAGAGCATCGAGTGTGTGGAGTATCCTGAACTCGGTATGGAAGCTATTTGGAAAATCAAGGTTGAGGACTTCCCTGCCTTCATTCTTGTGGATGATAAGGGCAACGACTTCTTCAAGCAACTCAAGCCTTGTACTGGTTGCACCATCATGTAATGTAAAACCTAAACCGTAATCAAATCATAAAGAATAGAAATGGAAGACGTAAAACAGTACCTCAATGCTGCTGAAGAAGATATGGAGATGGCAGCCATGAACCTTGAGGAGAAATTAAGCCGCATCCGTGCAGGACGTGCTAATGTGCATATCCTCGACGGAATCCGCGTAGACTCTTATGGAGCTATGATGCCCCTGAGTAATGTTGCTACCCTTACCACACCAGACGCACGTTCTATCATCATCAAACCTTGGGATAAGAACATGCTGAAGGTGATTGAGAAGGCCATCATCGACTCATCGGTAGGTATCATGCCAGAGAACAACGGCGAACAGTTGAGACTCGGTATTCCTGTGTTGACAGAGGAACGCCGTAAAGAACTGTCGAAGCAATGTGCGAAAGAAGCAGAATCAGCCAAGGTGAGTGTAAGAAATTCACGCCGTAACGCCATTGAGAAGCTAAAGAAGAGTGTGAAGGATGGTGTGCCTGAGGATGTAGAGAAGGATGCAGAAGAAGAGTGTCAGAAGCTTCATGATAAGTATATCAAGAAGATTGACGCCATGCTCGACGAGAAGAACAAGGAAATCATGACCGTGTAAAAGATGCACGGACTTGTTGTCAGAAATACGGGGAGTTGGTACACAGTACGTACTGATGATGGTAGTTTGATTGATTGTAAGGTGAAAGGTAACTTTCGTCTGAAAGGCATTCGTTCGACCAACCCTGTTGCGATAGGCGATCACGTGGAGATGATTCCACAACCTGACCATACTGCGCTCATCACTTCTATTGATGAGCGCAAAAACTATATTATACGCAAATCAACCAACCTTTCGAAACAGTCGCATATTCTGGCAGCTAATCTTGACCAGTGTTTCCTGTTTGTTACCATCAGTCACCCTACAACTTCCACGACGTTTATCGATCGCTTTCTCGCTACAGCTGAAGCATACAGCATTCCTGTAACGATTATCTTCAACAAGGTGGACCTCTACGACGAAGATGATAAGGAATATCTCGATGGAATGGTCTGTTTATACGAAACCATCGGATATAAATGTTTGGCAGTTTCCTTGAAAACGGGCGATGGAATGGAGGAAATCCGATCCGAACTGCAAGGAAAAGTGACCTTGCTCTCAGGTAACAGTGGTGTGGGTAAGTCAACCTTTATCAATTACCTGATGCCTGACCTGCACCTGAAAACTTGCGAAATCAGCGATGCCTATAACACAGGTAAGCACACGACCACCTTCTCGGAGATGTACGAGATAGAGGGGGGAGATGGAGAACGGAGCTACATTATCGACACACCAGGCATCAAGGGATTCGGAACGTTCAATATGGAGCGCGAAGAGGTGGGACATTATTTCAAGGAAATCTTCCGTTTCTCCCAAGATTGCAGATTTAATAATTGTACCCACACACATGAACCGGGGTGTGCAGTATTGGCAGCTGTGGAACGACATGATATCAGCGAAAGCCGTTATAATTCCTATCTGTCGATGCTCGAAGATGAAAACGAAGAGAAATATCGCTCAGGTTACTAACGTAACTTGAGCATTTTTTTACGCTTTTCGAAGTGCTCAAGTTTATCCATCACGATAGTTACAGCCGTTTGTTCATCCCATCCACGTAGAGTAGCATATCTAGTCACGATACGCGTTAATATCGGACGTACGTGGGTAAGGCGGAACAGACTTTCTAAACATTCTTTCTTCGATGGATTGGGCGAAAAATGGGAGCGATTGATGTCGATCGTAGTAATGTGATACCCTGATGTTTCTTTATGATATAAGAAATTGCTGAGGTTCGTATCACCATGAATAAATCCCTTTTCGTGACAATCTACCAAGAACTGAGCGATGGCTTCTACCAAATCATCATGTTTTTCAGGTTCCTCCCTCAAGATACGTGCATCGGGGTCTCCACAGAATTCTGTTACCAAATAACCTTGATAGAACAATCCTTTGCGATAGGTCTCAATACAAGCAATCGGTGTCGGAGTGCTGATTCCTAGCTCGACAAGTTTCATCCCATATAGATAGGCACGTTTAGCTTTACTGGGACGGAAAACGGTGTAATCGAAACGCTGGTGCAACATCGGCTTCTTGAATCGCTTCACGACAATCGTACGCCCTTCTACGGTGAAGAATCTAATTTGATTACGTTCGTCATACACCAATTCTCCTTCCTTGTCATATATAGCGGGAAGTGAGTGAACAAAATCACTCAAATGACTATATACAGGATTGATAATGACTTGTGTACCGTTTAGTCGCATAGCAGTTCTTTGTAAAGTTGAAGATAAGCCTTGATATGTTTGTCGTAACTGAATTGGGCCGCATGATGCTTGATTTGTTCGACCCGTTCAGGGGATTGGAGGAACATTGCCAATTGATTCTTCACAAAATCGCCCATTTCATCGGGAATCAGTGTCGGCCAAATATAGGCATAGTCACCACAGATTTCAGGCAAACAAGTAGCGTTGGCAATGAACACAGGTTTTCCGAACTGCATCGCTTCGATGGCAGGGAGACCAAACCCTTCACCTTGACTGGCAAAGAGAAATGCTTCACAATGCCGATAAAGCCAGATTTTCTCTTCTGCCCGTATCTTACCACAGAGATAGGAATTATGAGTGGGCAGTTGATCGATATGTTCACGTACGGTCTTGGCATAATCGAAATGATCGTCCCCACAGACATAGAGATCATAATCTGGGAAATGCCGCATCATATCCACTAATAGATGGAAGTTCTTCTTCGTCCGAATCTGTCCAATAGCAAAAAAGAATGGTCGTCCAGTTGCAAATGCAGGCTTTTCTTCAGATTGTTCGGAGATATCCTCTACACCATTATAGATGACTCTTACTGGCTTACCCTTCATGTCGAACATTTGTTCCACTTGTCGTCCCACAAACTGCGATATACAGGTTACTGCATCCGCTTGGTTGATAGCACGTTGTAGAAAGAATCGATGTTTCAGCTGACGAATCCAATTCTTCTCCGTCAGGAAGTTCAGGTCGTGAATCGTAAGTACAAATTTATTGTATTTACCTCGTTTGCGTTTAATCTGTTGTTGGTTGGTTGAGTGCCATAAGTCAACAGCAGGTAACCCTTTACTGAAATGCTTGTGGTATTTGTTACGAATGTTGGTCATCTGCACCATTGAATTACATTCTATTGGAAATCCTTCTGGTAATAAGAAATGGAATGCTAAAGTCTCATCTTCTATCTTTTGATAGAGATGATAGTAGTTTCTGGCAATCTGACCGAAACCGCTTGTAGGATTGCCAATCTCACAGATGTCAAGCAATACAGATTTCTTTCCCATATCACAAAGGTATGCATTTTTTGAGGTATGACAATGTTTTTTTATGCTGAAAACATAAAAAATGACGTAAAAATGTCGTTATGCGAGAAAAAATCAGTAATTTTGAAGCCTTATTCAATGCTCTTAGTAAAACAGATGAACATACTTGTAATCAGGTTTCGACAGATGGGAGATGCGATATTGGCTACTTCGTTGCTCAATACATTGCGTCATAATTTCCCAGATGCTCAGATTCATTTCGTACTGAACGAACGGATTGCACCTTTGTTCAAAGGACATCCGTCCATCGATCGTTGTATCACGTTTACTGATGACGAACGTCACCATTTCTTTACCTACATTCGCAAAGTGTGGCGTGTTGTCCATGAAACTCATTACGACGTCATCATTGATTTGCGTAGCACGATGAATACGATACTTTTTGCCGTCTTTTCTCTTACTACGAAATTCAGGATAGGAAAGAATAAGGGGTATACGAAGATTGCTTTCAACCATACCATCGAGCCATGTGGTGACAAATACTCGATGGTAGAATACAATACACGATATGCTTTACCGCTCCAACCATTACGTTCAATAGAGCCTGTCTATAGTTTCACACTACATATTACAGATGAAGAAAAGCAAGCGTTTGGTCGCTATCTTACTGATCAGGGCATCAATCTCAACCGCCCTGTAATGTTGGCTAATGTAACAGCCAAACTTGCATCGAAAGTATGGATGGAGGATCGGATGGTGTGGGTGTTGAACCGCTTCTTAGAGCAATACCCTGATTATCAAATCATCTTTAATTATGCACCTGGTCAGGAAGAGGAGAACGCACTACGTATCTATGCTCAAATGGGACGTCCCAAGCAGGTATTTATTGATGTACAGGCACATTCATCAAGAGAATTAGTTGCGATGGCAGGCTACATGACGCTTTTCTTTGGTAATGAAGGAGGTGCTCGTCACATTGCCCAAGCAGCTGGTTGCCCGTCTTTGGCGATTTGTGCACCAGAGAACAGTAAAAAAGTTTGGATTCCGCAGACGCAAGTGTTAGCTGATGGCATCTCACCTGTCGATACCTTGACTGAACAGAATATAACAGAAGAGGCCTATCGTCAGATGAGTCGGGAGGAGAAGTACGGTTTGCTGACTCAAGAATACGTGTGGAGTCGTTTACAATCATTCATGCAGAAACTATGAAGCGTAAGACAATCATTCGAAGCATCGTTCTTTTGGCGCTGGTCGGCATCAGTGTTTGGGTGTGGAGCCGTTGGAATGTGTGGTTCGGTAATCCTACGGAATCTTCTTATGTTTCTTCGTCCATTCCATCGAGGATTCTGCTCACTTTCGGCGATTCCATCGGTGAAAACCGCAATGTAAGTTGGCAATGTGATTCTGTGTTACTCCCTTCACATCTTGAACTACAGGATTTGGAAGGAACCATCGTCCAATCCATTCAAGCCAGGGGAGAAATCTATGAATCACCAGGAGGAAAATCAGCATATTATGTAGCCCGTTTACGTGGCTTACAATCGGGGCATCAGTATCGGTATCGTGTCTGTACCAACGAACATTATTCGGATTGGTATGCATTTACCATCCATCCCCATTGTGATGCTTCAGAATTCCTCTTTGTGGGCGATATTCAGGATACCATAGCTGGTATAGCGAATCAGTTGCTAAAGCAAGCATTCCAACAGCATCCGCATTCAGAATTTCTTGTCTGTGGAGGCGATTTGATTGAACGCCCACTTGATTGTTATTGGGATGAGATGTTCAAAACCCTCGATTCCATCGCTCAAGTTATGCCGATTCTCACGATTACAGGCAACCACGATTATTGGAAAGGAGTGATTTGCCAACTCGATCCTCGATTCTGGTTAGTAAACTCTTTTTATCAGGACTCACGTGTGGATGATAATCAGGTTTTTTCTGTCAGATATGATAACATTCAGTTCTTTTGTCTTGATAGCAATCGAGAGTTCTGGTATCTCTGGCAGCAACGTGACTGGTTGAAACATCAGTTGGCAGATAGTGATGCCAAATGGAAGATCATGGTGTTACACCATCCACTCTATTCTCTTAAAGGTTCTATGAACAACCTGATTCAACGATGGATGTTCGATGATTTGCTACAGGAATATGGTGTGGACCTCGTGCTTCAAGGTCATGAACATGCATATGCAAGAATGAGGACGGAAGGTAAAACTATCCCCGTATATACTGTCAGTCATTGTTCACCAAAGAACTATCGCATTGAATTTGATGAGCGTTTTGATCGCTTTGGGTCAGGTAGTCGCTACTATCAGAAAGTGAGCACTCATGGTGATACCCTCTTTATGACCGCCTATGATGCTGTTTCTGGAATGCTTTATGATTCGCTCCAAATACAAAAGCAAGGTCATCAGACAACTGTTGTTGATTTAGCTCAGTCAATTCCAGAAGTCATTACGTTTATTCCGGATGTCAATAATCGCAAAGATTGTCAATTTGCTGAACGCATCCAAACATATAAAGACAAAAAAGGAATCAAATAAAACCTCGAAATGAAGATAAAAAAATCGTATATTTCCTGTCCTGTTGCTTTCATATGTAATCTGGTGATGATGTATCTTGTCTATGGCATCTGTCGCCTGGCTTACCTGTTTGAAAACTGGAGTGTCCTGTCGTCAGGATTTGACTCCCTTTCATTCTATGATGCTTTTAAGGGCTGTTGGTTGTTCGACTCTTCTGCCATCCTATACACGAACGTACTATATGCCTTGTTGATGTTGCTTCCTCTTCATGTCAAAGAAACCAATCTTTGGCAATCGGTTGCAAAGTGGGTTTATGTTGTTGTCAATACAATCTGTATTGTGGCTAATCTGATCGATGTCGTCTATTTCCAGTACACAGGACGACGAACGACAACTTCTGTCTTTAGTGAGTTCCGTCATGAATCAAACTTAGCAGGGGTGTTTGGTGTGGAGCTTCTCAATCATTGGTATTTAGTCTTGTTGGGTGTGTTACTCATAGCTGCCCTCATCTTTCTATATGTGAAACCTACAGGTAAGTTGTCATTTAAAGGCTGGAAGTCCTACCTTATTTATTATGTTATCCACATTGTCTGCTTTGGCCTCTATATTCCTATCACTATCTGTGGTATGCGAGGAGGTGCAACGACGGCTACCCGTCCGATAACTATTAGTAATGCAAACCAATATGTCAATCGGCCAGCAGAAGCGGCACTGATACTCAACACGCCCTTCTCCTTAATACGTACAATTAACAAGAATGTGTTTGCTGATCCAAACTATTTCACTCGTGAAGAATTGGACCAGATATATTATCCCGTACACACTCCTTCAGACAGTCTTACCCTTCGTAAGAAAAACGTTGTCGTGTTGATTCTCGAAAGTTTCGGAAGGGAATATATAGGGGCTTACAATACTCAGCTTGATGATGGTCATTATAAAGGCTATACCCCGTTCGTGGATTCGCTTATCCAGCATTCTGTTACCTATGATTATACCTTTGGAAATGGACGTAAGAGTGTAGATGGTATGCCTTCCATATTGTCTAGTATCCCCCGTTTCATCGAACCGTTCTTCTTAACACCTGCATCTCTCAATGAAGTGAGCGGATTGGCTGGAGAGTTGAGAAAGGTTGGCTATTATTCGGCATTCTTCCATGGTGCAGAGAACGGGTCAATGGGCTTTGAAGCTTTCGCTCATGCAACTGGCTATCATGATTATTTCGGACGTACAGAGTATAATCAAGACAAACGTTTTGGGGGAGACAAAGATTTCGATGGCATGTGGGCAATTTGGGATGAGGAATTCTTGCAGTTCTATGCCCTAAAGATGAGTGAAATGCAGGAACCATTTGTCACAACGGTTTTTACGGCCAGTTCACATCATCCATATGTGGTTCCTGAACGCTATCGCGACATCTATAAGGACGACCCCGGTGATGATAATATCATGCATAAATGCATCCGTTATACGGATCATGCTTTGCAGCTCTTTTTTGAAACAGCTAGTCACCAACTGTGGTACGAAAATACACTCTTTATACTCACGGCCGACCATACCAATCTCAGTTCGCGACAAGAGTATCAGACAGAAATGGGATTGGTGAGCGTACCGCTGATTTTCTTTGACCCATCGGGTGAACTGCAACCAGAACGTCGTGCAGGTATTGCACAGCATATTGATATCATGCCTACAATCCTGAATTATTTGGGCTATGATCATCCATATATGGCTTTCGGTATTGATCTCTTCAATACACCCGTTGAGCAGACATGGCTTGTTGGAAACAATAACGGCATTTATTTCTATGCCAAAGGTGATTATGTCATCTTGTTTACTGAAAGTGGAACCCTCAAGGCTATCTATAACTACAAAGAAGATTGGTATATGAAGGACAACCTTTTGGGTAAAACAGGCGACATTGAGCTTCAGATGGAACGAGAGCTAAAAGCCATTATCCAATCATATATGGAGCGTATGATTGAGGATCAATTGGTGGTTCGCTAATCCGACTTTAGGTGTAGCCCGATGCCAGCTATACCTTTTATCTGTTGGTCTTGCATGAAGTGGTTGACCTTATATTGGTAGACATGCCCTGAATCTACTTCAATAGGACTGATACGTTGAGTAATGGTCGAATATGGGAATCCATCTCCTTCGTTACTCCCTTTTTTGTCATAGATACATACTTTGATAGTATCTGTCCTAATCTCCGACGAATCGCATTCAAGAGTTCCACGTAGGTATAAGTCATTATAAGGATAGGAACTGGTGAATCGTATACCGATAGTCGCTGCTACTTCACCCGATGATGTGATGGTAGGTAGCGTAAACGAAATCGTATCATCAGTTTTCCAATCCCATAAGTCAACATCATGATATTCGTGTAAGATGGTTCCTCCCGAACACGCCATCAGTATGAAAACTAATAGAATGTAGCTTATCCTTGAGCGGGAGTATCGTTTGCTGTGATATGTTGACTGTAGACTATTTGCTTTCTTCTTCACTCTTTTGGCCCTTCTGTGTTTTTCTTCTTCTTCTTTTTCTTCTTTTTCTTTGCCGAATCGAATCTGTTGATGTTATCCTGATCCAATAGGTCGTATGGCCGGTTGTCGATAGGGGTGGCATCCTCGCGTAACGACATTGGTTTCTTTCCCTCGCGATTCATGCTGATAATTTCCAAAGCCCGAGCTGCTGTGATGGTTTCTTCGCGTACCAATGAATGTTTATCGGTAGAGTAGGTAATCGTCTTGGCCATGATGTCTGACTTGAAATAGAAGTACTCGTCATCCATGGTGTGCAGTGTTATCTCTCGTGAAGGCAATCCCTTCAGCGATTCAACGTATTGATCCACTTCATAGTTCATGCAGCACTTGAGTTTTGCACATTGACCAGCAAGTTTCTGAGGATTGAGCGAGAGGTCTTGGAATCGGGCTGCACTGGTAGATACACTGATGAATTTTGTCATCCAAGTAGCACAACACAATTCACGGCCACAAGGCCCTATTCCACCGATTCTACCAGCTTCTTGTCGTGCGCCAATCTGTTTCATCTCTATTCTCACTCTGAATCGTTCAGCCAGCACCTTAATGAGTTGACGGAAGTCCACACGGTCATCAGCAATATAATAGAAGATAGCTTTATTTCCGTCTCCCTGATATTCCACATCACCAATTTTCATCTCCAGCCCGAGGTTCTTGGCAATCTGGCGCGATTCTATCATGGTCTCGTGTTCACGAGCCTTCGCCTCGGCAAATTTATCCATGTCTACAGGACGTGCTTTACGGTAAATCCGTTTGAATTCCGTTCCTGGACGTAAGTTGGCTTTCTTTACTTGTAAAGCTACGAGCCTACCTGTCATCGTAACTGTACCGATATCATGGCCAGGACTTGCCTCTACTGCCACGATATCACCTTTCTCCAGCTGCAGATTGTTGGAATTGAGGAAATAACCTTTACGAGGAGGTTTGAACTGTATTTCTACCAGTTCTGACGCTTGTTCGTTGTCTGGCAAATCGGCCAGCCAATCATATGAGTTGAGTTTATCGGTCTGTCTGCTACATCCTTTCACCGAAAGTCCACAACAGCAGTTGCCTGTCTTGAATTCGTTCACAATCTTATTTAAATTAAGCGATTTACAATTAACGATTTAATTATTTAATCGGTCTGCCATCGCTGTCAAATCTCAGTTTCGGTTTGCGGACCGTTTCTTTCGATTTGTCTCTGCGATGGTCTTTTCCGTTATCTTTAAATTTATTTGTCTCTCTCTTCGGTTTGTCACCGTAGTCCTTTGGCTTGCGCTCTGTTGTTTTCTTGTCGAACGGACGTGATTTGAAGTAATGATTGTCATTATCAGGACGATAATCTGCGCTACGATCACCCCATTTGAAATTATGACGATTCAGCCGAGGTTCTTCCTTCATGTCTCCATCTTCCTGCTCTTGAGTCGATTCGTTATCACGTTTATGTCCTTTGAACTTCAGGTTACGCTGACGGTCCTCTGATGTCTTGATATCCATACCTTCTTCACGGCGTTCCTTCAGTTTTCCTTCAAAGACTTGATACTTGCGGAACTCGCACTCCAATGCACCATTATAAAGGATGATGCGTGTCGATGGGCGAAACCCGATTCTCGAGAAGCACTCTTCATGATAGCTTAGTATCCAAGCGTCATTCCCTACGAACGAATGCTTGAGTGTTCTACCGATATCACCATACAATCCCAGGATATCTTCAGTGGTGATACGTTCTCCGTATGGAGGGTTCGTCACGATAATCGCCGGTTGTTGTGGCTGTTCCATATCACGGATATCTTGCTGGCTCACTTCGACAAAACTGCTGACTCCTGCAGATTTCACGTTTTCCTGTGCGATGGCTACTGCACGTCGATTGATGTCGTATCCGTAAATCTTATGATGGAACTCCTTTTCTTGAGAATCATCGTTATAGATTTCGTCGAAGAGGTCGGGATCGAAGTCTTTCCAGCGTTCAAAGGCAAATTCCTTGCGGAATACACCTGGGTAGATGTTACGTGCAATCAATGCTGCTTCGATGAGAATTGTTCCTGAGCCACACATTGGATCGATGAAGTCGGAGTTGCCGTCCCATCCCGTCAGCATAATCATGCCTGCAGCCAATACTTCGTTGAGGGGAGCTGATACTGTTCCGACCCTATAGCCTCTGTGATGCAGACTCTCGCCTGAGCTGTCGAGCGAGATGGTGACTTTGTCCTCTGCGATATGCAGGTTGATACGAATGTCCGGATTTGAGATTCCTACATTGGGTCGTTTGCCTGTCTTCTCCCTGAAGTAATCAGCAATAGCATCTTTCACACGATAGGCGGCGAAGCGTGAGTGACGGAATTCTTCCGAGAACACAACGGCATCTACCACGAAGGTGCTGTCGTTATCCATGTATTTTGACCAGTCGATTTTCTTCACCTCATTATATACTTCATCAGCATCGCTAGCCTTGAATTCGTGAATAGGCATTAATATCTTGACGGCTGTTCGCAGGCAGAAGTTTGCGCGATATAGCATTGCCTTATCCCCCTTGAACGATACCATACGAATGCCTTGCTCAATATCTTGAGCCCCTATTTTCTCTAATTCTTTTGCCAATAGCTCTTCAAGGCCGGCAAATGTCTTTGCTATAATCTTCATTCTTTCAACTATCAACTATTAACTATCAACTCTTTACAGTCCTCCCCAATCTTCTGGTCTCACGATATGGCTTTTTCGCTTTTTAGCCTGTACCAGTTGTTCTCCTGGCTGAGTGCTTTCTGTTACCCATAGGTTACCACCGATGACCGTTCCACGAGCAATGGTGATACGTCCAAGAATGGTTGCGTTACTATATACAATCACGTTGTCCTCCAGAATCGGATGGCGAGGTATACCCTTGATGGGGTTACCGTTCTCGTCGCGAGGAAAACTCTTGGCTCCAAGTGTCACTCCCTGATACAACTTCACATTATTGCCAATGATACAAGTCTCACCAATCACGACACCCGTTCCGTGGTCGATTGTGAAGTAGTCGCCAATCTGTGCTCCTGGGTGGATGTCGATACCTGTTTCTGAATGTGCCATTTCTGTCAGGATACGCGGAATCAATTCAACCCCCATTGTCAACAGCTCGTGTGCCACACGATAGTTGATAAGTGCCTTGATGACAGGATAGCAGCAGATAATCTCATCGTAGCCTTTGGCTGCAGGGTCACCGTTATAGGCGGCTTCAACGTCAGTTTGTAAGCTGTGATTGATGTTGTCCAGCCGTTTGATGAACAGTTCTGCCTGTTCTTCTGTCAGGACGCGAGTTGCCAACAAGTCTTTCAGCAACATCTTTTTGGTCTCCACACTACGAGTATCGTCTCCGTAGAAATCCGGAAAGAGAATGGATCGTGCAAGCGTCGCAATCTCTTTGGCTGTGTTGATGGGATATGCGTAATTCATCTTTTTATCTTGTTCGTCTTTTTATTCTTCAATTGTCTTCAGCAGTTCTTTGGCCGATTCATCGCCCATGTCTGCAGCTTTTTTCAGATTGGCTATTCCTTTTGCCTTTTCTCCGTTCTGGGTTTGTGCATAACCCAATATACGGAGCGCATTTACGTTTTGTGGCTCAAGGGATAGAAGTTGGTTGGCGGTAGTGATACAATCGTCCAGCTCGTTCACTTTCAGCAATAGCGCACATTTCTCGATATAGAGCATCGATGCTTGAGGTGCCATACCGATGGCGGTAGTCAGATCGTCGAGTGCCTGCTGATACATCTTTGCTTTTTGTTCGAGTTTCGCTCTGTCATAGTAGAACGATGTGTTCACCTGATTGTTGCTGAGGAAACAGTATTGGTTGTAGTCGTTTACTGCTTCACGGTACTGTTCTGCTGCTGCATGAAGCTGTCCTCTGCGCAACACGTACTTGGCTGCCTCAGCAGGCATCGGGGTTGGGAACATAGCCAATGCGCTGTCAATCATAGCAATCTGCACGCTCAAACTGTCACCTGCTCCTTCGTGAGCGATGCTGGCTGCATAATACACCTCAGGTGAACGATCTTTGCTGCTGTTGATAGCATCATAGTGGTCTACTGCTGCCCTGAAATCTTTCTTCGACATCAGAATCTGACCTTTCAGCATCTTGTATTCCATTACGTCAGGTTGCTCTTCCAATGCTTTGTTGATATAATCCAAGGCGAGGTCGAACGTCCATTTCTCGTATGGAGGCTCTGGCTGATACACCAGTTTCGTGTTGATGATATCTGCAATCTTGGTGTTGGCCAATGCTTTGTCCGTGCTGAGTTTGTAATAGGTCTGAAGATCGCGGTCTGCCTCATCAAAGCGATGTAGGTCGATGAGTGGGGTTGCTCTGCGGAAATATCCTTCTGCATTGTCAGGATAGGTTTCTACAAACAGGTTGAGCAAGTCGAGATACTCCTCGTTGCCCATGCTGGTGGACTTCATATAGAGATAAACCAGACTTTCTGACGCATTGTCTGGCAATCCCTTTGCAATGTGTATGCTTTCAAGTGCCAATGAGTTGACCCTTGTTGTGATGGCTTTGATGGATAAGGTGTCAGCAAATCCGATACCAAGCACATATCCGTTGTTACCCATTGACGGTTGGGTCGTACCTATCAGTTCACCTTTGGCATTAAACACAGGAGTACCTTGATAGGACTCATCTGTGGCATACGAAACCGTATAGTATGGACAATTGTCTGCGATGGTCTTGATGGAGCTGACTTGTGCGCTTGGACATGATGCCGTTTTGCCTTTCGAGTATTTCAGGGTGAACACTAACGCACCTTCCGACGAGACGGTTTCTGCTTGGGTGAGCGCAACATTCTTTTTCGTGTTCACTTTGAACTTCACAAGTGAATAGGTGTCATCCGCTCCTAAAATCCATTTGACGGGACTTTTCTCACCATTCACATCCACCACTACAGCACTATATGCATCCTTGAACAGTTGGTAGTCAGCAAGGGCTACACCTTCTGTATTGATATAGAATCCAGTACCTTTCTTCATCAGGTTGCCATCCTTGTCGTATGACAACACTTCTACAATGGCCTTCATGGCCTTACTGCTCCATTTGGGTGCTGCTGCCTCCTGAGCCTTCAGGGTGAGGGTGACAATGGTTAAGGTTGTTATGATGATTGTCTTCAGTTTCATATCTATTAATTGTTTAACAGTTCTCTTGCGTTGTTCATTGCTGCCTCTGTAAGTGTTGAGCCGCTCAGCATGTGAGCTATCTCCTCAATCCGTTGCGTTGCAGAGAGTTCGGTGATGTGGGTCAGGGTCGTATCGGCTTCTTCCTCCTTGTACACTTTGTAGTGGTGCTCACCTTTGGCAGCAATCTGCGGCAGGTGGGTGATGCTGATGACTTGACAACCTTGTTGACTCATGCCTTGCATCATCAATGCCATCTGTTCGGCTATCTTACCTGACACACCTGTATCGATTTCATCAAAGATGATAGTAGGAAGTTTCGATGCGCTGGCTATCAAGGCCTTCAGCGAAAGCATCACTCGTGCAATCTCTCCACCTGATGCAATCTGCGAAAGCGGTTGTGTGGGCACGTTCTTGTTGGCAGAGAAACGGAACTCCACCTTGTCCATACCGCTCCATCCTGGTTCGGTTGTCTGAGCCAGGTTTACTTCGAATCTCACGTTTGGCATACCCAGTGTGATGAGTCGGCTGATGATGTCTTCTTCCAACGCTTTCTTGGCTGTCAGTCGCATCTCTGTCAGTCGCTTGGCTTGAGTCATTAACGCTTCCTTAGAGGCGCTCAGTTCGTGCTCCAGTTCAGCTATATGTTCTTCGCTGTGATCAATGAGGGCCAATTGCTGCTCCAGTTCCTTTTGCAGTTTTATCAACTCGCTCACATTGTCCACATGATGTTTCTTTTGTAGTGAGTAAAGGGTGTCCAGACGTTCTTCCACCTGTTCCAGCCGCTGAGGGTCGTATTCCACTTCATCGGTTTTTTGCCCGATTTCATCGGCAATATCTTTCAGTTCGATGTAGCAACTTTCCAATCGTTGTGTCAGTTCCTCAGCTTTGCTATATACCTTGCTGGCGCTTTGAAGTGCTGCGAGGCCTTGCTTCACACGTTCCAGCGTATTGGCATCCTCGTCAGCTTCCAGGCATTGTTGAGCCATATACAGGCTTTTCTTGATTTCCTCGGCATGACTCAGCATCTCCTGTTCTGCCTCCAACTCTTCTTGCTCTCCTTCGACGAGTGCAGCTTCAGCCAGTTGTTGAGCTTGAAACCGTAGGTAGTCCTCTTGGTCGTGACTCTGCTGTGCCTGTTCCTTCAGCTCCTGCAATTGCTGTCGAATGCTTAGGAAGTGTGAATAGCGCTCAACGTAATCCTTCACCTCATTGGCATCGTGAGCCAACGTATCCAGCAGGTTCAATTGGAAGTCCTCTTTTCCCAACAGCAGATTCTGATGTTGCGAATGAATGTCGATGAGCTGATTGCCTATCTCTTTCAAGAGCGATAGGTTGACAGGTGTGTCGTTGATGAATGCACGGCTCTTGCCTTCTGCGGTCAGTTCGCGTCGGATGATACAATGCGACCCGTCGAAATCAAGGTCGTTTTGAGCAAAGAAGGCTAAGACCCTCTCCCCGCTCTCCCTTAAAGGGCGAGAGCTTAAGTTTTGAGAGGTCAAGTCCTCCTTTAAGGAGGATTTAGAAGGTCCAAGATTGAACGTTGCTTCAATCATGCACTTCCTCTCACCTGCCTTGATTGCTTTCAAGTCTGCACGTTCGCCAAGTAGCAGCCCTATAGCTCCTAGAATGATGGATTTACCAGCACCGGTCTCGCCAGTGATGACAGAAAATCCTGAATGCCAATTGATGTCCAGCTGATCAATCAGCGCATAGTGCTCAATATGTAACGATTGTATCAATGTTTCAATTATTTGCTGCTTGGCTTTGCCAAAATAGACACACTCCGTGTGCTTTCAACCTGCAAAGTTACAAATAATTTACCATTTAACCATTTACTATTTACTATTTTTGTAGTTTTCCTATATTTTTACATTATATCATTTTTTAATTTTTACATTTTCCTTCATAAAGCTTGCTTTTTTCTCTCAAAAGAGAAAACCCATACCAATCTATACGAAAGATGCATGTCCTCGTCGAACATGCATCCTCTACAATCAAAAATTCTACCTATTTTATGTTGTCATGAGTAATTTCATGATTATCTGCGAGCGAATTGGCCGAAGCGAGGAGCGCCCCAAGGGTTAGCGTGCATGCGGTGACGCTGTGGGAATGCAGGAGCCTGAGCTGCTGGGCGGAGTTCTTTCTGTACACTTGCGATAGCGCTTGCAAGAGCCTTGCTGCTTACCTGAGTACCGTTGATCACTACTGTGTTGTCCTTTGCGTTTACGATGATGTCCATCAGCTCTGGTACTGAGAGTGCGTAGTTGCACTGGTAGTAGTTGCCATTCTCGTCCTTTGGCATAACGTTCACGTTGCCGTCTGTGAGTTCGCTGTTGAGAACACTTTCACCGTTCATATTGATGATGTCGAAATTGAAATCTACTGCGTTGCTTGCCTCTTCGATGATGCTGAGGATGCACTGGTTGTTTGCGCGGTCGAATCCGAGACCTACTTCCATGTTGGTTGTAACTGGTGCGTAGTACACTGTTGAGTTCTGAGCGTTTGCACTAACTGTTGCGATGAGACTTGCGATTGCGATTACTAATGACTTCATAATTTGTTTCCTTTCTTAATTTTTAGTTTGTTATTTAATTTTTTGTTTATTTCTAATTTTCAATTTTCAACTCTCAATTTTCAACTTGTTTCGTCTCTTTGATTCCGAAAAGGGTAAAAACGATTAAATTCCGAATTCCTAAACGTGATAGGGATTTTCCTACCCACTTGGAGCTTTTCCCTTTTGACACACTTTATCATTATGCATATACCTATAGATATCTTCTATAGAAGATGAAAGCAATGTGCTTGACTAACGACGAATCGCCCCTTTTCATGACAAAAAGCAAGGAGAATTGCCACTTTCCATAGAAAAGTGTTGGTCAATCCGCTAAAATGTTGTAATTTTGCAGTTCAAATCTTTAGAAATTGCATTAAAAAGAAGATGAAACATCAGTTACGAAGTGCTGTTTGCACTGAAGGTCGCCGAATGGCTGGAGCAAGAGCTCTGTGGGTAGCCAACGGCATGAAGCGTGAACAATTTGGTAAACCAATCATTGCCATCGTCAATTCTTTCACTCAGTTTGTGCCTGGCCACACGCATCTGCATGAGGCAGGACAGATTGTGAAGGAGGAGATTGAGAAGATGGGCTGCTATGCGGCTGAGTTCAACACGATTGCCATCGATGATGGTATCGCGATGGGTCATGACGGTATGCTGTATTCGTTGCCTTCACGAGACATCATTGCTGACTCTGTGGAGTATATGTGCAATGCCCACAAGGCTGATGCGATGATCTGCATTTCTAACTGTGACAAGATCACGCCGGGTATGCTGATGGCTGCCATGCGTCTGAACATCCCTGCCGTGTTTGTGAGCGGTGGTCCGATGGAAGCTGGTAAGTACAAGGGCGAGAACCTAGACCTGATTGCAGCGATGGTGAAGGGTGCTGACCCTACGGTGAATGATGAGGAACTGGCTGAGGTGGAGAACCGTGCTTGTCCTGGTTGCGGATGCTGCTCTGGTATGTTCACGGCGAACTCGATGAACAACCTGACGGAGGCTATCGGTCTTTCTTTGCCTGGTAACGGCACAATTCTTGCCACTCACGTGAACCGTAAGGAGCTGATGAAGGCGGCTGCCCGTCAGATTGTGAAGAATGCCCTCGCTTACTATGAGGATGGTGATGAGAGCGTGCTTCCACGTTCGATTGCCACTCGCAAGGCTTTCCTCAATGCGATGACGCTGGACATTGCGATGGGTGCTTCGACCAACACGGTGCTGCACCTTTTGGCTGTGGCTCAGGAGGCTGGCGTTAACTTCACGATGGCTGACATCGACAAGCTCTCTCGCAAGACTCCGTTCCTCTGCAAGCTGGCTCCAAACTCTCAGAAGTACTCTGTGCAGGAATGTGGTCGTGCAGGTGGTATGCTGAACCTTCTCGGCGAACTGGCTAAGGGTGGCCTGATTGACACCTCTGTGAAGCGTGTGAATGGTGCCACTTTGGCAGAGGACATTGAGAAGTATTCGATTCTGAAAGACAATATCGACCCAGAGGCCAAGCGCATCTACTCAAGCGCTCCTGTTGGTGTGTTCTGCAACCAATTGGGTGTTCAAAACACGAATTATGAGACCCTCGACACCGACCGCGTGAATGGCTGTATCCGTGACATCGAGCATGCTTACACGAAGGACGGCGGTATGGCTATCCTCTTCGGCAACATCGCTCAGGATGGTTGTGTGGTGAAGACGGCTGGTGTGGATGAGAGCATCTGGAAGTTCTCTGGTCCTGCTGTGGTGTTCGACTCTCAGGAAGATGCTTGTGAGGGTATCCTTGGTGGCAAGGTGAAGAAGGGCGACGTGGTGGTCATCACGCACGAAGGTCCTAAGGGTGGTCCTGGTATGCAGGAGATGCTCTACCCAACCTCTTACATCAAGAGCATGCACATGGGTAAGGAATGTGCCCTCATCACAGATGGTCGTTTCTCTGGCGGTACATCAGGTCTTTCCATCGGACACATCTCTCCAGAGGCTGCATCAGGTGGTAATATTGGCAAGATTGTAGATGGTGACATCATCGATATCGACATTCCAAACCGCAGCATCAACGTGCGTCTCAGCGACGAAGAACTGGCAGCACGTCCACAGCAACCACTCAAGCGTACCCGTGTCGTATCAAAGGCGCTTCGTGCATACGCTCAGAGTGTAGCAAGTGCAGACAAGGGAGGAGTAAGAATTATAGATTAACTTATAGGCCCAATGAGCCTAATAAGCCCAATAAGAAGAAAGAATATGGAAAAGATAACAGGAGCAGAGGCGTTGATGCGTTCGTTGTTGAACGAAGGCGTGGAGACCTTGTTCGGATATCCGGGCGGTGCCATCATGCCTGTCTATGATGCTCTTTACGATTATACAGACCGGCTGAACCACATTTTGGTTCGTCATGAACAGGGTGCCGTTCATGCAGCACAAGGCTATGCACGTGTATCGGGAAAGGTGGGATGTGCCATTGTGACTTCAGGTCCGGGTGCGACGAACACCATTACAGGTGTGGCTGATGCCATGATTGACTCAACGCCGATGGTCGTTATCTGTGGTCAGGTAGGTGTTGCTATGCTAGGTACTGATGCATTCCAAGAGGTCGATGTGGTCAATGTGACCAACCCTATCTCGAAGTGGAGCTATCAAATTCGTCGTGCCGAAGATGTGGCATGGGCCGTAAGCCGTGCGTTTTATATCGCCCGTACAGGCCGTCCAGGTCCAGTAGTGCTCGACTTTGCCAAGAACGCCCAGACGGGAATGGTGGAATACAAGCCCGAGAAGGTGGACTTCATCCGTAGTTATCAGCCTATTCCTACGATGGACGAAAAGGCTATCGAGGAAGCTGCCTATCTCATCAATCATGCCGACCGTCCACTCCTCTTGGCTGGACAGGGCATCGAATTGGGTAACGCTCATCAGGAGTTGCTCAACCTCATTGAGAAGGCCGACATCCCTGTAGGCTGCACGCTTTTGGGACTTTCAGACCTACCATCCGACCATCCGCTGAATGTGGGTATGCTAGGTATGCACGGAAACCTTGGACCGAACGTACAGACCAACCAATGCGACTTGTTGATTGCTGTCGGTATGCGATTCGACGACCGTGTGACGGGTAACCTCAACACCTATGCCAAGCAGGCTAAGATTATCCATTTCGACATCGACCCCAGCGAAATCAATAAGAACGTGAAAGTGGACCTCGCTGTCCTCGGTGATTGCAAGCAGACCCTTGCAGCCGTGACGGAGAAGGTACACAAGATCAAGCATACTGCGTGGGTGGATTCGTTCAAACCCTATGCAAAGGAGGAATACGAGAAAGTGATCGACAAGGCCATCCATCCGAAGGAAGGACCGCTGTTGATGGCAGAAGTCATCCGCAAGGTGAGCGAGGCATCGAACAACGAAGCTATTCTCGTAACCGATGTGGGTCAGAATCAGATGTTCGGCTGTCGCTACTTCAAGTTTACGAAAGCGCACAGTGTAGTAACCTCAGGTGGATGCGGCACAATGGGCTTCGGACTGCCAGCAGCCATCGGAGCTACGTTTGGTGCCCCCGAGCGTACTGTATGCCTCTTCGTGGGTGACGGTGGTCTGCAGATGACCATTCAGGAACTGGGTACCATCATGGAACAGAAATCGCCCGTGAAGATTATCCTGCTCAACAACAACTTCCTGGGAAATGTACGTCAGTGGCAAGCGATGTTCTTCAACCACCGCTATTCATTCACTCCGATGGACAACCCCGACTTCGAACTCATCGCCAAGGCATATGACATTCCGGCAGCTACGGTGACCGAACGCGAGAAATTGGACGAAGAGATTGAGAAGATGCTCACAACCGAAGGACCGTATCTCCTGCAATGTGGTGTGCTCGAAGAAGATAATATCCTGCCGATGACGCCTCCTGGTGCCAACGTGGACGAAATGATTTTGGAAATATGAAACAGAACGATTGTAATAAATGCGGAAAGTGCAAGGACAAGGCCGAGAAGGACCTGAGCCTCTGTGAACATCTCTATACCATTTTGATTTATTCGGAGAACGTTCCAGGCCTGTTGTCGCAGATATCAGCCATCTTCACTCGCCGACAGGTAAATATCGAAACTCTCAACGTGTGTGCGTCGAGTACGCCTGGAGTACATAAATACACGGTGGTTTGCTGTTGCACCGAGTCTATGGTCATCATGCTGACGAAGCAGATAGAGAAGCGTATCGATGTATTGCAGGCTCGCTACTATACTGATGACGAGATCTTCATCAACGAAACATCGCTGTTGAAGATTGCTACTCCAATTATGCTTGAAGATGCCCGTGTGTCGGAAGCAATCCGCGAACATAATGCACGCATCATCGAGGTCAATCCTACTTATGCTACGGCAGAGAAGACAGGCTCTACTGAGGAGATTCTCTCGCTCTATAATACCCTCAATGCAATGGGAGCTGTGTTGCAATTCGTTCGCTCTGGACGCATCTGTATCACCAAGAGTAAGGCTGAGCATCTCGACGAGTTCATTGCCCGTCGTGAGAAGGAGAGAGGTAAATAGAAAACGAATTATTATCATTTTATTAAATACAAATAACTATGGCAAAAATGAATTTTGGCGGCGTTATCGAAGAAGTGATGACCCGCGAAGAGTTTCCATTAGAGAAAGCTCGTGAAGTATTGAAAGACGAAACAATCGCAGTAATCGGCTATGGCGTACAGGGTCCTGGTCAGGCTTGTAACCTCCGCGACAACGGTTTCAATGTAATCGTAGGTCAGCGTCAGGGTAAGACATTCGAGAAGGCTAAGGCTGACGGATGGGTACCAGGTGAGACTCTCTTCTCAATCGAAGAGGCTGCTACAAAGGGTACTATCGTAATGTGTTTGCTTTCAGATGCAGCCGTTATGTCAGTATGGCCAACTCTCA
>Ga0310696_10002448_pt1 | contig 24547 bp, 8 predicted proteins | sample AusTroGonzalo_MG_4_FD_203885 | JGI IMG/M metagenome (GOLD analysis project Ga0310696, IMG submission 203885) | Bovine rumen microbial communities from tropical cattle in Woodstock, Queensland, Australia - Gonzalo_02 (v2) (version 2) | ecosystem: Host-associated > Mammals > Digestive system >...
CACGGCCACTGGTGTAGAATGCGTTACCATAGAAGCCAACCTTGTATGAACCATTGGCCAGGCCAGTGATGTCCTGATAGATAATCTGACCGGTAGTAGCAACAGTCGTTTCATAGTTCTCTGCCAAATTTGCAGTACGTCCATCGTAAGTAGTGATGGCAGGAGCGAACTGAGTAGCGCATACGCCAGCTGATTCGTTGCCCTCGAACTTCTTCCAACCGTCGGTAGCAACTTTTGCCGTCTCGTCCTTCTCCATATCAGCATTGTTGGCCTTGAACTGGTCGATAGCAGCCTGCAGGTTGCTTTCGTCGCCACTTTGCTCAGCAGCTTCAATAGCAGCAAGCAGCTTACCAACGGCAACAGCGTCAGCATCAGCAGCCAGTTCCTTTGCCTCCTTCATCAGATCAGTAGGAGTCTTGAAGAGGTACATGCCTGTAACGGTAACGTTTGACCAGTTAGCACCCTTGATAGCGTTCAGGTGAGCAAATCCCTTATCGGCAACCATTTGTTTCAGATCAACGGTAAAGACGGTTTCTTCCTTTGTAAAGTACTTAGAAGACCAACCTTCCTTCGGATATTCAATCAGATGAGACTCTGACTCAGTAGCATTCCATTGGCCACCAGCCACGTCACGATTTAACATGAAACGAGGAGTTCCCTCTGTTGCAACTACAATCAGTTTTTCAAAATTTGACAGATTTGCATAGTTGAACTCTCCAACACTTGCATCTCCATAAGGAAGATCAGTAGAGACGAAAGTTTTGTAAGAGCAACCAGCAGCACCTGTTGAGGTTACATCTGCTACATCGCACTTGTCCCAAGTCTTGAACATGTTGGCTGTCAAGTCGATGAAGCCATCCTTGTATGCTAATGCAGCAATAGCATCAGTAATGGTAGTGGTGGCAGTTGTCAGACTTTCTGCTGTAGCCCCATCTGCAACCAGTGCGGTCTCGCCATCAGCAATCGCAGTAGTCAAAGTACCAAAAGTTGCCTCGGTATAGGCAATTGCGTTGTACATCTTTCCTTTTGCAATAGCTGCCTCAAGACCAGTTTTCTGCTCTGCCAGAGGATCTGTCGGAGCTTTCTCCTTTAGAGTACAGATTGTCCAATAGACGGGTTCAGAGCCAGTAGGAGCAGGATTCACGCCGGCAAAATAGCCGCCGCGAGCCTTGTTTTTTAGGGCAAAGCCCTTTTCTGCATCATACTCGACTTCCCAGACACCTCCGTACTTTACGTCAGTGCCATACTTGTCTCCCTGTCCAAGGATAAAGCAGCCGTCAAAGCCGCCCTCTGCACCTGAGTTAAGGAAGATTGCAGGGTTACCCCACAAACCGATACTACTTCCGTTTGCTTTTACGGCTTCCACAGAGTAGCAAGACTGAACTTCTGCGTCAGCTTCTCCTGCCAGGCTGTGGAATTTCCACAAGTAAGCAGTACCTGCCATAGCGGTAGAGTAAGTGTCATAAGCCAGGTTCTGGTTGTCCTTGTTAAAGAACGCTTTCGCATCTGTCTCATTGACGATACATACCAGTTGTCCTTCCAACTCAGCAACGCTAGTGAACTTCTGGTCGATTTCATACTCCGTCGCGGCATTTGCAACACCTGCTACGCATAGCAGCAACAGTGTTGCCCACAATTTAGTAATTAATCTCATGTTAATTGTTTTAGTTAATAAATAATGTTAATAAAAAACTGTGATTAGATAGTTTTAGGCTGCAAAGGTACGATATATTATTATAAGACGTTTTTCTGTTTGTTTCATTTATTATACGTTTTGTTTCATGCTATATTGTGAGATTGGTCGGAAAATTTATAGTTTTTACCGATTTCATCGGATTTGAATGCGTTTTTTACGTCTCAAGAATCCCTTCAGAAAAAATAGATATATTTGATGTTATTTTAGTTATACTGGATGGTAGTTTGCCTTGATAGCTTTAAATGATAAATAGAATTAATAGGGTTTATCAAACGAATCAAATTTCGTAAGTATCCCTTGTAAAAGCTGTGTGTATAAGGCTTAATCTGACAGAATAATATTTGACATATTTAAAGAGCGAAAATGCGCAAAAAATGGCTCTTGAGTCACATGTCGAAATGACTCGATTCAAATCGTGAAATGACTCGATTCAAATCGTGAAATGACTCGAGTCAATTCAAAACATACATTTATAGGGTATTTTCTGTAAAAATGCGACAATGAATAATTTTTACATATCTCTCACTAAAACCAACAATACCATGTTAAACTGTCGTTAGTGCCATACTTTTGTACCATAACTAGCATGTTTTATAGTGCTAAGTAACTTACAAAATATAAAAAGTAAGTTAGATAATTTTGTAAGTAGGTTGAAAAAAGCCCCCACCGCGTTATTGCGGCGAGGGCTTTTGGGGTAACCTTCCCTTGTAGAGAGGGTAGGGTTTAGCTTTTACTTAATTACCTTTTTGCCATTGATGATGAAGAGACCCTTCTGAGTCTTGTTCACCTTCTGACCGTTCAGGTTGAATACGGCAGTCTTCTGAGCATCGGCAGCGATGTTGTTGATACCATTTGCAACAGGAACCTTCACGATGTAAATCAGGTCAAGACCCATGCTTGCGCTGCCACCCTGTGCCATAGAAATGGCGGTTTCTGCATCGAGTGTAAACTCTTCCGAGTTCAGCTCCTGGATATTCACAACAGTGCAGTTCAGGTCAGCAATCTCCTTGTCGCCAGCCTTGAAGATCCAGTGGCTGTCGGGATTCTTGCTTGAATCGTAGATAACAGCAACGAGCTTGTAGGTACCGGCAGGCAGTTTCACAATCTCAACATCACCCTCAGCGGCATAAGCAGCAGCAGAGTTAGAACTGCGGATGGCTGCATTTCCTGTGGTGATAGGTGTCAGTCCCTGAATGTCCTCACCTTCAGAGAGGAATACCACGTTCTCAACACCTGCTACCTCGTTATATGTCAGATTCTCTACCTGATTGTCGGTAGTCAGCTTGAATGAGTAGTTGAACTCCTTGCTAATCTGTGACTTCTTGTAGAGCTTACCTTCGTAGGTGTTGTACTCACGGAAAGGCACCTTGATGTCGGCATCCTTCTCGCCGGTACCTGTCGTGGCGCGAACAACAATATCACCAACCATCTCATTGACGGTATAAGCAAAGATTGGTGTCTCTGCCTCAACAGCCTGGATGTAAACCAGGTCAAGACCCATGCTGCCGCTGCCACCCTTAGCCAGGTAGATAGTAGCCTCATTCTCCAACGTGAACTTGCCAGAAGTGAGCTCCTGATAGTTCACTGCGGTGCAATTCAGCTTAGCGATGGTGTCATTGCCTGCCAGGAAATACCACATGCTGTTGGGGTTCTTGCTGGCATCGAAGATAGCGGCAGTCAGTTTGTAGGTACCAGCCTGCAATTTCGTAACAGCTACATCGGCCTCGGCAGCGTAAGCAGAAGCAGAGTTAGAACTGCGAACGCCTGTGTTGCCACTGGTACAAGGTGTCAAGCCCTCGATATCCTCACCCTCGCTCAGGAATACGATGTTCTCCTTGTCTGTAGCGTCATAGGTGATGTTCTCTACCTGCTCGTCGGCATTGAGCTTGAATTTATAGTTGTACTCCTTGCTGGTTACGCCCTTGCTATAGAGCTTACCTTCCAATACGTTATAGTGACGATAGGGCACCTTAACGTCTGTTCCAAGCTCGGCCTCGCCTTCTGTGGTGCGGACAACCGTGCCATTTGCAACCTCATTAACTTTATATGTAGGCAGTTTCTTGGTGAACTTCACGTTCTTGAAGCTCAGCCAGTGGATGTTGTTGTCCTCAGCTACATTGAACTTGATTTTCAGTACGCTGTCCTCTGCAACTACACCAGTAGCTGTGTACTCCTTGATGAAGAAACGCTCTGCATCGCAGTCAAACTGCTCGCCATTGCATACGTTAACACTGTCGCCTTCGTTAACCTGCAGAGTAACACCCTTGGCTGACGTTGCAGCCTTGTCTGCAGGTGCCACACGTACCCATGCGGTTACGTCATATTTGCCAGGCTCCAGACCAGTCATTGTAGCGGTCAGGGTCTTTGCGGGAAGTGGGTTGCCGAAGTACTCGAAGAAAGGAACCTTGAAGTTAGAACCGTCGGTATCGCCCTCGGTGCTCCATGTGTTGATATACAGATCTGCGTCGTAGTCCTTACACTTGGTCTCACCAATTGTCCAAGCAGAGAGCAGCAGGTCGTCAATCTGATTGGGTGCGCGCCAACCCATCAGAGCCTCAGGATTCTCAATTACGTCTGCCTTTGTCAGTTCGCCAGCCTGATACTTAGCTTTGGCAGCGTCATAGATACCCAAATAGGTCACTAATGCCTCATCGGTGTAAACGTTTGTGTTGGTTATCTGGTTCTCCATAGCATCCAAAGAAGCGGCAGCCCCGATGTAGAGCTCACCCTTTGCGATGGCAGCCTTCAGAGTTGCGATGGCATTGTTGATAGCCTCGGCGCCAGATACAGAACCTGTAGAGTAGATAGCATCATACAAGATGGTTTTGATGCTTTCAATTTCCACCTCATTATAGATGTCAGTAGCTTTCTCACGCAATGCCTCAACTTCCTTGCGGAGTGACTCAGCCTCCACATCCTCGAGGGTAGTATTCTTACCATAGTAGGTCAGGGTGAAGTTATCCCAGATACACCACAGGTTGGTGTTGCCTTCCAGTTTAGCACCAATGGTCAGTGTCTCGCCTTCTTTTAATTCGAAAACCAGAGGCTCAATGGTGTAGAGACCAGCAGAGAATGATTCAGAAGCCATAGTCATGCTGTTCTCGCTTCCGGTCTTCTGAGGGAATGTTTTAGTAGCCTCGTTAGCATAGAATACGGGCAGGTGCTCGTTGTCTGTACCATCCTGACCATAGAATCCTTGTGCTGTCAGCGCGTAGATACCTGCAGGGGCATCTGTTATGGTCTGACTCAGTTTGAAGTTTGAGTGCCATGACTCGGCGCAGTTGTTGATGTTATTACCACCACTGAGGTTTTTGTTGCCAGCTTCCATCGTCCATCTGTCCTGATAGCGGTTGTTACGACCGAAGTCGTGGTCCTCAATCAGCAGGGTAGCATCAAGGGGCTCCTCAAGTGTGGCATTGACCAGACCAGCTTTTGCCTCGTCCAGAGGCATAATCAGCCAAATGGCTTTCTCGTCGGTAGCAGTCAGGTTCTTGCCAAGGATGGTAGAAGTGCCGTCCCAACCAAAATAGTTGTCGCCATTAGCAATGGTGTAGCCATAGACGGGCTTGGTCTCTGCGTCGTCTTCATAGCCAAGAGGCGTTTCAATCTTTTTGATGGTCAGTGAAACGGGCTCATTAGTATCCATGTAGTCGCCATTGAAATAATAGCCGTTCTGGCTCACCTGTGACTCCAGCTTGTATGTACCGTCAGCCTCATTGTAGTCGAGTTTCACATAATCGGGATGAGCCACGAGTGATGCACGTGTACCCCAGTCATTGCCAGCACCCCAGAATAAGCTTGACTCTGCATTACCAATGACATATTTCTGATAGGGGAAACAGTCGTAGGCATTGATGAGCCCACTGGTGGCATCTGCGTTGATCTCTGTACCTGTAGCGGTGGTGGTCAGCTTAGAGTTGGCCAGTGAAACGGAACCGCTCTCAAAAGACGTAGCTGCCTTAACGGTCAGTTTGATTACCTCGCCAGCGGGGATAGCCTCGCCGCCAAGTGACAACAAGGCTACGCGTGTGGCACCGTTTGCCAGCGTGTTCTTATCGAAGTGAAGGCTGGTATTGGCAGCAGTTACTGCGTCAATCGTCAGACCTTCGCTCAGTGTAATATCTGTTTGAATACCATAGATGGTTTGTCCCTCGGCTGCGTCCAGGCTAATAGAAACAACCTTTGTCTTGCCCGGTACCAATGTGGCGTCGGCAACGGTGAGCGACTGTGCAGTCGCTCCCGTAGTACCGGCCATCATGAGCACGAACATCGAGAACCATTTGGAAATCGTGTTTTTGTTCATTTTGGTTATGTTTTTTAGTTATTTGTTTACTTTACTAATACTTTCTTTACCTTACCGTCGGCAGTACGAACGATGTTCATGCCCTTACGCATCTTGTCGCTCTTCACAGCGCCAATGGTGTAGCTCTCAACCTTAGCACCACCAGCATAGATGCCGTTGATGCCAGTAGTCTCTGCCAGACTCAATGCATAAGCGCTGGCAGCAGCGTCGGCAAACTCGATATTGCTGATAGCGATGTTGTCGTTGCCTGTGATATTGAGAGAGAAGATAGCACCCTCATTACCCTCGATAGCGGCATTGCCGGTAGAGAAGGCGATGATACGGTAGGTATTGTCAGCGATGCGGTTGTAAACAACCTGCAGGTTGGCAGCACGGTCGGTCAGTGATACACCGTTCAGCATAGCACCCTCGGCCAGTGTGACATCCATCTGGAAGCCCACGAACTCAGTGCTGTTTGTCAGATTGAGGCTGGTGCCGTTCTGAGTCAGGAAGTTCACTGCCTCCATCTCGCCACGTGCAGTAGCAGGAGCCTCTGTGTTCAGTGCGATGTTCACGATACCTACAGCGTCGCTCACGGTGATAGCGCCCGACTTGTTCACGTCGGCAACCTTCAGAGCCTTCTCAGAAGGAACTTCCTTCTCGAGTGCGAAGGCCACGGCAGCCACGGCGTCAGAGGTGGTTACCTCACCGTCGAGGTTGGCATCGCCAAGAGGATTAGCATCAGCAAGAACAAAGTCCTTTGTCACGCTGCCCTCAGCAAATGAGATCTCTGCGGTAGCAGTCTTGTAGTCATTTGCAGCAATGATAGCGTTGTAGGTGCGACCACTCTGAATCACGTTGAAGCTATAAGCACCTTCGGCATTGGTTGTACCCTCATACTGCACATTGTCGCCATCTGTGCTAACCAGTGTTACGGTAGCACCTTCAATAGCAGCGCCCTCACTGTTCTTGACGGTACCAGAGATTGTGGCAGCTGTTGCTTCAAGTGAGATATGAAGAACGGGAAGGACTGAGCCAGTCCAAGGATTGGTCTCAAACGTGTTCTTGTTATCATTATAGTGATAATAAGTCAGGTTGTTTGTAGCAGAAACGCCCTTCTCGAAGTTAGCAGCCTTCCACTGGTCTGAATTAGAGCGGATAACCAGTCGCAGTGCCTTTCCTGATTGATAAACGAGAGGTTCGGCAAAGTTCAGAGTGATGAAGTCAACCAACTCTGAGGCAGAGCCCTGCTCAGGCCATGTCTGTGTCTGATCAGCAACAATCTGTGTCAGTCCGTCGGTGGGATAAAGACCATCAGCAGGCTTCGTCTGTGCATTGTCGTCAGTCCACTCATACCATACATTCAATGTAGAAGATGTTTCGGGAGAATTCTTGTAGCCCTTGATGACAATAGACTTGATCTTTGCACCGTCTGTCAGACCGTAAGAACCTGCAAGCACATTGGCACTGAAGAGTGAAACGGATTCACTGTTGTAATAGCTGAGGTTCAAAGGAACATTTCCTGAAACGCCATCAGCTTCTGCTGTCAGTTCTGTCTTCAGAACTTCCTCGGTGAACACAACATCAACAGGCTCTGTGACTACTTTGTAGTCGCCAGCTTTCACCTCAATATAAACGGGGAATGTGCCAACCTTAGGACTCTGGAAGTTAACGGTGAGCTGAGTGCCTGCGTCGCTCAATTTGTGGTTCATTGGAATAGCGACTCCTGTGCTTGTACCTGCAACTTTGCCATCAACGTATGCTGTTACAGTATAGCTGTCGGCAGCCTCTTCCGTCAGACCAAAGTTGAGAATGTTGACTGTTGCAGTAGAAGCGATATTCTGCATTGCTTCAGTGGGAACATTGCTTGAAGCAATAGCCCAATCGTGAGCTACAGCAGCAGGTGTCAATCCGTAAATATCGTCAACGCGTGCTTCATTTAGTTCAAATGCAACATAATAGTCACCTGCAGTCTCAAACGTGTAGTCATACGTGGCTTTTGAAGTGTTTTCAGTTTTGCTTAGCGCAATCTCTTTGACGGGGTCTCCCCATGTCTCTCTATCTGTAGAAATATACACTTTTACAGTACCATCATAATAGCTGCTACGAGTGGATGCATCAAATTGCAGTACTTCACCTGCGGTAGCAGTCAACTTTGGAGTAATAAAGAGGTTGTTAGTTGAACTAGAAGACTGTAAACCATAGTCGCCAGTGTTGAAGTATGAGATGCTAACATTGCTCTGATATACAGAACCGGCAGGCCAGTTACTATCATTAAAGTTTGCATAGAACTTGGTAACGTCGAGCATCGTAGCACTGATAGGCAAGCTGAAGGTCTTGTCACCGCTATAGGTGATAACCATGTCACCGTTATAAGTGCCAGCTGTTGTTCCATTGAAGTTTACAGTGAGAGCCTTTGAGGAAACATCTAAACCATCGTCCTTGCCATTGAAAGCTGGAACGGTGAAGGGGAATTCTGTGTCTGTGGTAAAGCCCTCAGGCAGGCTGATACTGTTAACAGTCAAATCTGCAGAACCCCAGTTGAAGATAACGAAACTCTTTGGAGTAGATGCACCATTGATCTTTCCGAATTCAATAGGAGCAGTACGGTCTGTTGGCTCATACCATCTGCTGCTGGGCTTGCTGTCCAAGAAGTGGAAAGTGGCCTCATTGGTAATTGTCAGATCGAACGGTTCGGTCTCAAATTTCGTACCGTCTGTGAACTCGAATACCACCTTAGTTCCAGGGAATGTTGTCGTTTCCTCAACAGTAGGTGTAAATGAGGCACTGAAAGTTGTAGTGCTGCTTGCACTAGAAGTCAGATTCTTAGAGTCGATATTGGCTACATTCTCACCATAAATATACTTCACGGTGTATGCGTCTGCAGTCTCATCAGTCAGAGGAATGATTTCCACGCTAGGCTTAGAAAGGGCAACACCACTCTTCTCCTTTGCGTTAGGCCAGCTAACATTCTTGATGTAGAGGTCGTGAGCCACGTCAACCTTAGTCAAACCTACGAGGTTGTCAATTGCTGATGATGAACCAAAAATAGCAAATGCCACATAGTAGTCACCTTCATTGGCAAATGTGATAGTCTTGGTTGTCCAAGCACTAGCAGCCTCTGAATTTTCAGTTTCGCTATAGGTATATACTGCTACAGTATCGTTCCAGTTCTTACGGTCAGTAGAAACGAGAACCTTCACAAAATAATCGTTACTTGTGCTGTATCCTGCCTTTACATCGAAAGCGAGTTTCTCGCCAGCGGTAGCATGCAACTTCGGAGTGATGAACTTGTTGTTCTCTGTTTTGTAACTATCAGAATTATAACCCTTCAGATAAATGTTGTATTTACCATCAGTGGTCTTATTGTCCCAATCGGTAGTGATACCACCTTCCTTAATAGTGCCTGCGGGGTAAACGGCAGTGCTTGTCTTATTATTAAAGTCAGCAGTCCATGTATTCTCACCAATGACAGTTGCGGAGAAAGCAAGTGTATAAGTCTGCTCTGCACCATTCTTGTCAAGATATACAATAGTAAGATTTCCTACAAAGGTGCCATTGACGGTTGCATCCTGAGTAATATCCAAGGCCTGGGTTGCGCCTTTTGCAAGTATCAATCCTTCTGAAGGAATTACAGGCATATTTGCTGATGTAAAGCCTTCGGGTAGAGTGATGCTCTTGATAGTCAGTGGAGCAGTACCCGTATTGGCTATCTCAAAGTTCTTAGTTGTACTTTCAGTAATGGTACCCCATGACTGAGCAGTAGTGATGCTGCTGGTAGAAGTAGTTTCGGCTGCACGGAAGACAAACTTCGGCTCGTAAGTATTATACTGTGACTGTGCACGCTGAACGGTAGAACCCTGCAGGTTTTCCTTCAGGTCCATGTGAATATAGCTATAGCTGTTTGGCCAAATGGTGGGCTCTACCTCGCCAGCTACCTCAAATGGCTCTGATGTTGCGCCAATAGCCAAATCTTGAGGAACGGGAACTGTGAAGTAAACCTCGTTGGTTTTGCGGTTGAATATTGATATGCTATAGTTAGGCGTACCCTCTGTCAAATCAACCTCACCATTGTTGGCTACGGTAACCATGTAGCTAACCTTTACTTTTCCATTAGGCTGCTGATCCCAGTAGATTGTACCAGTTGTGGCAGGTGGTACTGCAGATACAATAGAGATGCTCTTTTCGAGCTCGATAACTGCGTTAGCAGCAGAGAAATTATCCAGATATACATACTGGGCGCGGATACCAATGCGCTGTGGAGTCTCTACATTGTAGGTTACAGCCGTCCAAGAGTCAGTCTGGAATGACTTTGCTTCATGGAGTTTTGCATTCTTTGCGGTTCCATTTTCATTCAGACTCCAGAATTCTACGAATGGAGTTCCGTAGGAATTCTTCTTGACATAAATAGTAATATCGCCGCTCACAACAGGTGTGACGAGAAGGTCGTAAGTGGTCTCGTAATCAGAGTTGTCGCCAGCACGCTGTTGGCCTGCATACAAGGCACCTGTTCCGTCAATACCGGTGTTGCTACCGTATGAATAGCTCATCCAATAGTCAAAGTACCCATCATTATAGCGGTGTACGATGTGCTTCCAGTTTGAGGCAACCTTAAAATCATGATTTCCCGTTGCTATCGCTTTATTGAAGTCGACGGTGTAAGAATCAGCAAATACAGTACCGCACAACATCACCAAGAGCGTGAGCAATGAAAAACGTATAGTTTTGTTCATTTGGTTTTGTTTTTAGGTTTTTGCGCCTTCCGGTTCGTGAGCGCATAGATATAAAATAATGGTTTTCGTATGTGCCCATCTGCGAACCTTTTGTTATCTCCCAGTCTTAGTGGTGAGACCAGATGTGACACACGTTATGATTTGTTTTTGCTTTGTTTCTAATTAGTTGTGATTTCTAATTTTTTGGTTGATATTAATAGTAATTATAAGTTATTTTCATATGTTTGGTTATAAAGTGCAAAATTACACATTTTGTCTGATAATACCAAGAAATTATTCGAAATATTTGCAATCGGCAGAAAAGATACCTTGTGTGTGGTAGTAAAGAAAAGAGGATGCGTCAATTTGCTTTGACGCATCCTCTATGTTGTTAATGAGTAATCAATTTTTAGAAATCCTCATCCTCGTCGTCCCAATCGTCATGACGATAATATCGACTGTCTGCGGACTCATCGGTAGGAGTTGGGTCGAATGGGGGTGTAGGATTATTTGTGTTACTACCTCCACTTACTACTTGTAGAAGACTGCCAGTCTTGATGATGACCTGCTCAGTCTGAGGTGCTATATATTTCTTTTTCATAACATTATTGTTTTTGCAATTCAACTTTGTTCTTACTTAATCACGACCTTCTTTCCGTTGATGATATAAATACCTTTCTTCAGCTGGTTGTTCATCTTCTGGCCAGAGAGGCTGTAAACATTCTCCTGTTGACCATTCATCTTAGCACCAGTGATAGCGGTTGTTTCATTCTCAACGAGGAAGCCGTCAATATATAGGCTCACACGTGATGCGGCTGCGCCCTTCAGTTTCAGGTAAGCACGGTATGCATTGATAGCGTTGCCGCCCGCAGCATTCTTGAACTTGCCTCCGCTCAGGATATAGTCGCCAGTAGCAGCCGTAGTGTTTGCGAAGGTTCCAACGAAGTCGAATACGTTGCCCTCGGCATTGTTTACGGTGAAGTTAACTGCTTTGTCAGTGAATACAGGAGCAGATGCAGGTGCGGTCTTCAGATAGAGCAGGAATGGAACACCTGCGGCTACTGTTGTAGCCTTTGCAAAGTTGATATGAACATTGTCGCCATTCTGTTCGTCGCCATCGTATGTGGCTACCTCTGCGTCAGCACCAAAAGCATTGGTGATGTCATCGGCTGTGAGGGCGAAAGGCAGAACTACTGCGTTCCAGCCAGCTTTCAGTGTGCGGGCAACGGTAACATCAGCCTTACCCTTATAGCTGTTAACCTCATCCTCGCTATTGTTCAGTGTCAGCTCCGGATAGAACTTAATGTCCAGTGTCTTGCTTGATCCGCCAAGACTATAAGCGAATTGCTGATCCTCATAGTTCTCAGCTTCCACCGTTACGGTGAAGTCGAGACCTGCCTGGATAACATTGATGCTGTAAACACCCTCTGCATTGGTTGTGCCAGTGTACTCAACACCGTTGTCTGCCTTCAGAGTAACCGTTGCACCTTCAATGGCGGCATCAGCAGATGTCTTAACGGTGCCAGAGAGGGTAGCGGATTCGGCTACCAAAGCAATATGTATGGCAGCAGGTGTTGTCTTACTCCAATTATTGGTCAATGTTGCAGCATCTTGCTTGCGAGAATAACAGAAATCGTTTGAGAGATTAGACTTCTCAAAGTATGTCATCTTATAGCTATCTACGTATGAATGCATATAGATAACAAGTGATTTTCCTGCCTCGTAAACCAGAGGCTCGTTGAAGTTAAGAACGATGATGTCATCCAATTTTGTAGACGATCCAACTTTGTTCCAAGTATGATCTTCGTCAATCAATTTTGTCATGCCATTGTCAGCTGCAGCATAAGGATAACTTGTTGCAGGATTAGTAAGAGTTTGGTCGTCAGTCCACTTGTAATAAACTTGAAAAGAAGTTGTTAGCTCGTCTGATGTCTTATATCCTTTATAGGTAATAGAACTAATCTTACTTCCATTAACCAAACCGATACCTGCAAGCGTTTCGGCATTGTAGAGCGTGACAGACTCACTATTCTTATAGTTCAAATTGAGAGGAACATCTCCAGAGGTTCCATTGCCTGCCATATCTGCGCTGTTATTTGCAACTTCCTCTGCAAATGTTACGTCAACAGGCTCTGTTGCCACGCTATAATCTCCGGCCTTCACCTCAACGTAAACGGGGAATGTACCAACCTTAGGATAGAGGAAGTTGACAGACAGTTGTGTGCCAGCGTCGCTCAATTTGTGGTTCATTGGAATAGCAACTCCTGTGCTTGTACCAGCAACCTTTCCGTCAACGTATGCGGTTACGGTGTAGCTGTCGGCTACTTCATCTGCAAGACCAAGGTTGAGGATGTTGACTGTAGCAGTAGATGCGATATTCTGCATTGCCTCAGTAGGAACATTGCTTGAAGCAATAGTCCAGTCGTGAGCAACAGCAGCAGGTGTCAAACCGTAAATCTCGTCAACGCGTGCTTCATTTAGCTCAAATGCGACATAATAGTCACCTGCATTCTCAAACGTGTAGTCATACGTGGCTTTTGAAGTGTTTTCAGTCTTGCTTAGCGCAATCTCTTTGACGGGATCTCCCCATGTCTCTCTATCTGTAGAAATATACACTTTTACAGTACCATCATAATAGCTGTTACGAGTGGATGCATCAAATTGCAGTACTTCACCTGCGGTAGCAGTCAACTTTGGAGTAATAAAGAGGTTGTTAGTTGAACTAGATGACAGCAAACCATAGTCGCCAGTGTTGATGTATGAGATGCTAACATTGCTCTGATATACAGAACCGGCAGGCCACTGCTGATTATTGAAGTCTGCATACCATTTAGTAGGATCAAGTTTCGTACCACTCAGAGCCAGTGTAAAGGTCTTGTCTGCACCTGTACCGTCGACATAAGTGATAACCATGTTGCCACTGTAATTGCCTGCATCAGTAGCAGAGAAGGTAATCTCTACTGCCTGTGCAGAAGCACCCAGATTGCTTTCATTGAATGCGGCAACAGTGAACTGCTCTGTAGGAGTTGCTGTGAAGCCGTCAGGAGCAACGATGCTCTTCACGGTCAGAGGAGCAGAGCCCCAGTTGTAAACGTAGAAGGTCTTCTTGTCAGCTGTATTGGTCTTGCCAAATGCCACTGGAGTGGTGTGGTCTGATGGCTCGGTCCACTTGCTGCTTGGAATCGAATTGACAAAGTGGAAGATAGGCTCATTGGTCACGGTGAGGTCAAAGCCTTCTGATTCATACTTTGTACCATCTGTGAACTCAAATACAACCTTAGAACCTGGATAAGCAGTAGTGCTCTCTACAACAGGTGTCCATGAGAAAGATAACGTATTTGAGAAATTTGCACTTGCAGTTAAAGCAACTGGAGTACCTGTAGCAAGAACAGTCTCGCCGCAAACGTACTTCACGGTGTAGTTCTCTGCAGTCTCGTCGGTCAGGGGAATCACCTCGAGAGAAGGTTTCTGCTGTGAAGCGCCACTCTTGATAGATGCATCGGGCCAATTAACGCTCTTGATATAGAGGTCGTGAGCCACGTCAACCTTTGTCAGACCAATGATATTATCAATCTTGAACTCACCATAGAGAGCAAAAGCCACGTAGTAGTCACCCTCAGCGTCGAAAGTGATAGACTTATTTGTCCAGTCAGAAGAACCAATGGCAACAGCTCCTTCAGTTTCACCATAGGTGTAAGTGGCAATGGGATCGCCCCAAGTCTTACGGTCGGTAGAAACATATACTTTGGCATAATAACCATTGCCATTATAACCCTTTACGTCGAAGGTCAGTTGCTGGCCAGCAGTAGCGTGCAACTTCGGAGTGATGAATTTATTGTTTTCAGTATATGTACGTCCCTTTAGATAACTATCATAGTTTCCAGAGTTACTGGTGTAGTCGCTATTGATACCACCTTCTGCAACAGAACCTGCAGGGTAAGCAATAGCAGTTCCTTCGCCATTGAAGTCTGCACACCATGTACCAACAGGTTGCACGTTACCAGAGAATGCCAACGTATAGGTCTTTTCTGTATTAGTGGCATCCAGGTAAACAATAACCAGATTACCAGAATAGTTGCCAAATGTTGTAGTTGGCAGGGTTATATCCAGTGCCTGAGAGGCTCCCTTTGCAATTACCAGACCTTCACCTGTTATCTCAGGAATGTTGGCTGATGTGAATCCTGTAGGCAGAGTGATACTCTTAATCGTCAGGGGAGCGGTACCAGTATTGGCAATCTCAAATTTTTTAGTAGTACTTTCAGTAATCATTCCATAAGCCTGTGTGCCAGAGAGACTACTTGTTGCGTCACTTTCTGCTTTACGGAAAACAAGTTTGGGCTCGTAGGCTACAGATGTTGCATAGCGGAAATTTGAAGATGTTGTGCCAGACACGTTCTCGCGAACAAACCAATAGCGATAAGATGCGTAACTACCAGTATAATTGACTGCAACTATGATGTCAACCGTTGTGCTTTCACCGATGAGAAGATCGTTTGTTATGGAGATAGGAACTTCTTCATAATAGGTCTTAGATCCTCCCTCGCTGGTGGCAGATGCCAGAGTAAGTGTATAGTTCTCTGTGTCGTTTGCTATCAGATTTACATTTCCTGAATTCTGGATTGTTGCCTTAAGTTTTACTAGCAATTTTCCATCAGGCTGTTGTTCAAATATAGGATTCGTACCAGTATAGCCAGATTGTCCGTCTGTGTTCATTACGCTAGTGACTGTAAGAGCTTTAACCTGCGGAATTTCTGCTGACGTAGCTGTGAAATCATCCATATAGACCCATTGTCCACGAATAGCAATACGGGTGGCTTCATTCAGTGTTAGAGTTGCTGTCACAAATTCGCTAGTGTTGATTTCAGAAGAAAAATCAGCTGTAATCTCATCTCCAATGGTCGTTGCATCATCATCTACGGCATAAAAATTGATAAAGTGTGTTGTGGATGAATAAGCTTTAACCTTTAATGTCACGGTACCCGATACTTTTGGAGTAACAATGTAATCGTGAACCGTTTCGATTGTACCATCATAGCTCGTCTGAGGTGCCTGTTGAGCATTTGCGAGAAGCGCACCAGATTCGTTGACTCCTTGCGTAGACGAATATGTGTAGAGCATATAATAGCCTGCGGTGCCATAATAATTGTCTCCGGCCTTTCGGTCTGCTATACGAGTCCATCCTGTTGCAACTTGGAAAATAGGATCAGAATGGTTGTTAGAGGGCACTGTTATCGCTGTGTTAAAATCTACCGTGTAGGCATCGGCAAATGCCATGTTGCACAGCATCGTTAACAGTGTGAGCAATGAAAAACGTATTTTCTTGTTCATTTGGTTATTGTTTAGAGTTGTATGCGCCCTCCGGTCCGTTAGCGCAAAGGTAAATATAGGTTGAGTTTCGGTTGTGTCCGTCTGCGAACCTTTTGTTATCTCCCAGTCTTAGTGGTGAGATCAGACGTATCACGTGATTCCTTCTTTTTTGCTATCCCTTTTTTGGTCAGTTTCGTTCTTTTTGTTGTTTATTATTTGATAATTATAGAATTTATTATTGAAATAATCACAAATTGTAAGTTTTGATATGCAAAAGTACGCATTTTGTCTGATAATCCCAAATAATTGTTCCATATATTTATATATGGAGTACAAAAAAAAGGGCCCGAAGGCCCTCTTACTGATTATTTGATTGCAGTCTTTTTACCGTTGATGATATAGAGACCTGGTTTCAGACTCTTTGTCTCCACTCGACGACCGTCAATCGTGAAGCAACCAGTGCGCTTAGCGGCCACCGTGGGCTGTATGATCTCGATGCCGGTGATGACACCCAGCGCTGCTGAGTTGGCGTTGATGATATCCAGGTCAAGCAGATTGTCGCTGGTCACGGCATCCACCTTCTTTGACAGCAGACCCACGACCTTGATGTTGTCGGGATTCCATCCCTCGTCAAGTGTGAACTCATAATTGGCCTCGTACTTATTGTCGTTGCTGGTGATGGCATCGCCGATAGGTGAGGTGACATAAGCACGGAGCACGTCATTGTGCTGATAGTTCTGATTGGTAGTGTTGCGTCCGGTAATAGGATTCGAAACCGTCTGACGACTTGTTACCTGATCCTCTGTGATCATCAGCGTCAGGGCCAGGTCACCATAGATAACCTCTGCCTCGGGCAGCATGTCACCAGTAGTCTTGATGCCGATTTTGCGTGTGGCAGCATCGTAAGTCAATTTCAGGTCAACAGAAGCGAACGCAGGTGTCTGGAAGTCCTGCATCAGCATATCGCTCAGGATGCCGGCACAAAACTCTGGACCTACGGATGGCAGGTAGTCGTTCATGTCATAGGCAATGTGCTCCTCACCGGGGAAATAAGAACGGTTGATGGTGAATGCGGGGTGCGTATAAGCATACAGATCGTGCAGATAGGCTGCTTCTGCCACAGCCAGTGGTGTCTTGGGCTTGTGTATGTTGGCCACAACCAGTGCCTCGGAATTGTCGGCCACCAGTTTCACCATTTCATTCAGATAGGGGGTGATGGCTGATGTCTGGTCGGTATAGATTTCCAGATAAGCTTTCTCGCGTACCAGTTTGTTGCGGTACACGGCAAAGGTGGCTGTCATGGTGTCGTTCTTTGATTTCTCCGACAGTGCCTCGCCCTCTACCTGACCTACAAAGACCTTCAGCGTGTGGAGACCTGTGGCAATGTCGTAGGGCAGTTTCAGTGAGAACTTCCAGTCATACTGAACATCGGTGCTCAGACTGTCTGTCAGGTTGCTCACCACGGGAGCGTTGTCGTCCAACTGATAGCACAACTGATAACGGCCAACGGCCTTGCGACCCACATTAGAGAAATTGATCATCGCATCAATATTCTCGCCGGGTTCCTTGTATTTGAAACCGGTGTCAAACCAGCTGATGTCGAGGTCGTAGAGGGGGAGTGTGCTGACATCAACGATGAGTTGCACGCAGAGACGGCCCAAACCGCTCAGCGAATAGAGGTTCAGCCCCTGACCGAAGTTGCCGTAGGCATAAAGAGCGCCCTCCATGTCTTCACCATAGCCACAGAGTCCGCCTTGGTCGGCAGCAACCATCTCGGCTGTCTCGTTGTAGTCGAAACCGAAGAACAAGGTCTCATTACCCTTGATCTCGTAGCCGTCGCCATTGAAGAAGATGTTGTTCCAACCAGTATAGACGCGTTGTTTCTGCGTGCAGAGGGTGTCCAGTCTGTTGCTTGTCAACTGATAGACGAAGGCATTTGTACGACCCAGGTCCATGGCAGCAGCCATGCGGATACCTACAATCTTACAACCGGCATAGCTGGAAAGGGTCTGTGGTGTCATCACGGCACCTACAGGATAGATGCCAGCTGTACCGAAGGCACCACCGCTCACGGTGATGCTGTCGGTCTTGATATAACCCAGCAGACGCTGGTTCTCTGAGAGTCCCTGTGCCAATGAGCTGAGGGATATCACGGCAGCAAAGGCCGTGAGAAAGAGATGACGTAGTTTCATATATCTTTTTCTTTACTTACGAATTTTTATGGTTTTACCGTTGCGCTTCACGAGGTAGATACCTGCGGGCACAGACTCTATCTTGTTGCCCATATAGACGCCCGACAGACTATATACGGCTGTAGGCATAGTGGCGTTGATGGCATTCTGGGCGATACCGGCGGTACCCTCAATCTCGTAGGTGGCAATCTCAGACTCGCCCGACTGATAGATGGCTTTGATACCTACGGTGTGACTGCCGGCTGACAGTACGGGGATGATGAATGAGGATGTCTCGCTCTCACCGATCTTCTCGCCGTCAACCAGAATCTCATAGCGCACCACATTGCCGTAGTCCACCACCTCGCCTTCGCCATTCTCAGGACCTACGGTGAAGTCGTCTATCTGACAGAGGAAGGTGTCATAGGATACGTAGTGGATGCCGATGCGGATAGACATGCCGTTGAACTGGCTCAGGTCTATCTGGTAGATGCTCCAGACTCCAGCGGGAATATTCTCTGCTACACTGATCTTGACAAAATCGTCGGGGTTGTCGCTACCGTCAGATACGTAGAACTCCAGTGTCTCCAGATACATACCATCGTATGACTTTGCCTTCAGCGTGAGATTGTAGTTCTCGTGGATGTCGATGACGGGCGATATGAGCCAGTCGTCGGCCTTGGCCTGCTGAGGCGAGAAGAAAGTGATGCATTTCTCACCCGTAGGAGCGGCAATGGCTTTGTCTGTAGGCATCATGGCAGGTGATGTTTGCCAGGGATTGAACACCATTGGGGCGATAGCCGTGGGCTTCGAGGCGCTACCAGAGCCGGGGAACGAGACAATGTTGGTCTGTGAACCTAAGGCGATGGGGTACACGGGATAGCCGTCGCGGTCAATGCTCTTCCAGCCGCCAAAGCTGCCGGTGGCAAAGTCGTCATAATCCTCAAAACTGTCGCTGAAAATCAGCTCCTGATTCCAGCGCAGGGTGTAGGTGGCATCGTCGTTGAGCTTGGCCGTGATGTTATAGGGCTTCAGCAGAAGGTCATTCAGCGTGATGTCGATGGTGGCATCGGCGTTGATGTCGATGGTTTTCTTCAGTGGCTGGAATGCACCTTCCTCCATGCTGACCAGATATTGTCCGTTGGGCAGTGACGCCAGGTCGATCTTACCGTCGGCGACGGTCAGGTCATACGACTCCATGGTGGCTGCGTTGGTGAGCATCAGGTGCTGACCGTTGGCACTCAGCTTACTATTGGCTGTCACGTTGAAGACCACGTGCGAATAGTTGTCCGTGGGGATGTTGGCGGCGATGGTTGTCGTCTCGCTCTGTGCCAGCAGATAGGTGGCCTTGATGCCGATGGTGTGATTGCCGTTGGCAACGTCTGTCAACACATAACTGCAGTCGGTGGTGGTGGCAACCAGTTCACCGTCCAGATAGATATTAAACTGTTCATTGGGGATGGCCGAAGCCTTGGCGCTCATACCAACAAACACGTTGTCGACCATCAGCATGAATGAGCCGTAGTTGTTGTAATGGCTGATATAGCGGATGGCAAATTTCACCTGCTTGCCTTCATAGGCCTTCAGGTCGTAGGTGTATTCTTTCCAACCGGTATAGTCGGCTTTCTCGTAGTTGTCCTGGTCCAGACGTACGAAGTCCGACTGTTGGGGATTGTCTGTCTTCGTGGTGACATAGACCATGAAGCGCTCGGGATAACGGTCGGCAGCCTTGGCATAGAAGGAGAGCACATTCTCGGTGCCCACGGTAACAACGGGCGAGATGAGCCAGTCGTCATTGGCATTACCGCTGTTGGTACGGGTGAAGCCGATATACTGCTTGCCATCGTAGGGACGCAGGATGGGGTAGTCGTACCACCATACTGGATCTACGGCGAGCGGGTTGATGACCTGGGCATACTGCAGTACGCCGCGGTTGGGATAGGTTCCTACTATGGGGGCAGCGGCTTCCATGTCTACATCGATACCGGTCCAGTCGCCGAAATTGATGGCGAAGGGCTCGTAGCTCTCGAAATCGTCAAAGAAAGCTGGTGCCTCAGTATTCCACGACAGGCTGATAGTGTTCTTGCCGGTGAAGATGTCGTGCGCTATCTCTGATTGCAGGGCGAAGGGCTGACGGGTCTTCTCTGATAATTGGATATCAATCTGCTTGGTGGTCTCACCTTCAGCAACGGTGAAGTCCTGCTCCACGGGGACGAATCCGGCGCGGTTCAGGGAGATGTGGTGGTTGCCGGCATAGACCATCAGGGTGCATTTCCCGTTGGCATCCAGTGTCAGTGTGCCGTAGCCCACTTCATAGTCGGTCTGGGTAATCTTCAGGCTCTGTCCTTTCAGATTGTCATTTTCCACGGAGGTCACCTGAATGGTCAGTTGGGTGTTTCGCTCCTGCGCGTTGGCAGTGAGCGTCAGTAATAGAAATAAGAGAGAAAAGGGTAAAAAATGTTTCATTATCTTGATAATAAGCGAAAGGGGTAATGAGTGCATCGACAGGCGATGCAAACCCATTACCCCTGATATTCAGTGTCGATTACTTACGAATAACTTTCACGGTCTTTCCGTTGGCGGTCTTGATGATGTACAGACCCTTGTTCAGGTTCTGTGCGCGGCCATTAGCCACCTGTACACCGTTCATGTTGTACACGGCAACCTGTGCGTCCTCGTTCACAGGATTCTTCACGCACTCGATACCATTCGTACCTGCATTGCCTACGTGGTTGAACGTGAAGTCGTCGAAGAAGGCGAGGAAGCTTGCGCTGTTGGTGGTGTGGTGCACAGCTACGTAGATGTCCTTGCCTGCGTATGCAGAGAGGTCTACGTTGAAGTGGTGCCACTGGTTCTCACCCAGGTAAGTCATCTCGGTGGTATTCATCACGGCCTTGAAGTCGGTGGTCTTGGTGTTACCAGTCTCGCTGACCAGTACCTCTACACTGTGCAGGTCGTTGTCGCCAACGAATACTGAAGCATCGGTAGAGAGGTTGCGAGCGTAGAAATCAAATGTCGCACCATCGGCAGGACGGATCTGCTTGCTGATAAGCCAGTCGTTAGCGGCTGACTGATCGTCAGGAGAAGCAGCGGCCAGTGTACCGATACCGGTGTGAGCCAGCAGGTTGGCGTTGAAGTGCTGAGCCTGTGTGAAGGCGATGCGGCCACCGTCGTCCTCAATAGTGGTCTGATAGTAACCCAACTGGTGTGTCACCTTGCGGTCAACGTCGATCATGGTGAAGTCGTCCTTCCAGTTGTAATCCAGAGGATTGATCTCGAAACCGTAGTAGAGCACGTCGCTTGCCAGACCCTCACCGCTTACGGGGAAGGTAACCTTGGTACCGCTCTCGAACTCAACGGTCATCACGTCGTCTATCTTCTTGGCAGACTCACCGGCATTGAACTGCAGGTTGAAGGTGATACCCTCGCCAACGGCAATCTCTGTGCCTGCGGCGATAGAGCTTTCGAAATTGTTGGTGCCGAAGCTTACGCTCTTCACCTTCAGGGCACGCTTACCCTTGTTCAGCATGGTGAACTGGTCGCCAGAGTTAACGGCCTTGCCGAAGTTGATCTTGCCGGCATTCCAACCCTCCTGGTTGAATACGGCCATGTCGTCTACGTTACCGTTGATCACGATGTTGTCAAGAGCTGCCTCACCGGTCTGGTTAGAGAAGCTGGTGTTAACCCAGCGGAACTGTACCTTCTTACCTGCATATTCAGTCAGGTCGATGGTCTCGTTGCGCCAGTATTTCTTGCCGTCCATACCTTCGATGTTGTTCTCAGACAGGTATGAAGCCTGCTTCCATTCACCGTCGGCAAAGATCTCGAATGCGATGTCGCTGACACCATTGCCGCCTTCTACGTTCTGCTTCTTCAGCAGACCGGTCTCGTCAACAATCAGGTCGCTGGGATGATCGTTACCCCAAACGAATGAGATGCTCATGCCCTGACCACCTGCGGGGAGGTTGAATTCGGGAGAGGTCAGGATAGACTGCTGGCCGGCGTCCTTCCAACCGGTAGCGAGTGAAACACCCTTGCCACCATAAGGATAGATATTGTTGGGAGTCCAGGCCTGGAACTTATAGCTGCCTGTAGTAGTGCTCAACCAGCCTGTAGGAACGGGTTTGTCGCTGTTGCAGTCGTCGAAGTTCTCGGTGTAGGGGAACTCCATCACAGAAGCGTCGGGCTGTGTGGTGAACTTCCATGTGCTGGCAGTTGTAGCATCGCCCTTGTCGTTATAGGCCACGACCTTCCACTTGTAGGTTGTGTTATAGTCGCACTGAGGAATGGTGTAGGTCAGCACGTTACCCAGGTCGCCACCGTCAATGAGGTCGTTGGCTTCGCTGTTAGTACCTACATAGAGCTTGTAGCCCTTGGCAAACTGAGCAGGACCCCACTCCAGTTTGATGTTCTTGGGATATACGTTCTGTACATTTGATGCAGGAGCAATCAGGGTAGCACTGCCGGGTACGCCGTTGGCACCATATACATGAGGCAGAAGCACGCGGTCCAGCGTGAAGTTGGAGTGGTCGAAAGCACCCTCGTCGTCGCTCTCGATGGCGGGGTAGTACCATTGCACATAACTGTTGTCTGTACCCTCGTCGCCCAGGTCCACCTCGGCGGTGAGCAGTTTGTTCAGTCCGTTCTGATAGTCGCTTGTCCATACGGTCTTCCAGTTGTCGCCACCGTCGATTGACAACCGAAGCTCAATGTCGTATTCGGGAGCATAGTCGCCATCATACTGGTTATAGTAGGTGAAGATCACCTTACCGCCGTCGGTCAGGTCCAGACGGGGAGAGCGCAGTGTGGTCACGCTGAAGTCGCCACCAGCGTATGCACTCTGGTCGCCTTCGATGGCAGCGTTAGTGCCGCGCCATCCGTTGCTCTTCCATCCTGCAGGGGGGAAGTACTGGTTGAATCCTTCGAAGGTATAGCCTACGGGGATGTCGATCTTGCTGGCTGTATAAGCAATCGTTACGTCGCCACCAGTGGTGTGAAGCACAACGTTGCCCTTGGCAGGTGTAATCATTGATGCAGTGTATGCCAACTGGAAGCTTACCTTATCATATGAGCGCAGGTTCACTGCTTCGGGATCCAGTGTGGTGCTGATACCGTTGGGCAGATCCATACCGGTAATCTTTAGACCGTTCTTACCCACATTGGTAAGGGTAAATACCTCACTGAAAACCTTTTCGCCGATATATACCTCCTTGAAATCATAGCGATCCATAGAGATATTGGCAACAGGACCCTGTGCAGGGGTGAACTTTGTTACGGTGATATCGTCGATATATGCGATATTGGCAATGGGGGCCATCATCTTGTAAACGAAAGCGATCTTTACCTTCTCACCTTTCCAGTCGCTCAGGTCAATCTTTGAGGTGTGGGGATCCCATTCGTCGATGGGGAACACGGTGACACCGCTCTCACGAAGCATGGCTTCGTTCTGAATAGAGAATACGATCTCAGCGTTTTTGATATTATCGTCGGTCACAACGCGAACCTGCAAGTCGTAACGAGAGTTGTCGCGGTTGTTCATAGGACTAACCTTCCAAGAGAACTGCAATTGGTAGGTGTCGTTCAGGTCGAGCTCGGGTGAGAGCAGGATTTCCTCACGGGGACCCTGTCCGTCTACGTTAGCTCCACTATTGATAGGACCGTCGCAGGCTGCGCAGTTGGCGCCAGAAAGGATTGAGGCTGACTTATCTGTGGGTTTACTGTAGTGGTTATACCAACTGTACTCCATCTTGTCACCCTGATAAGAATTGATTACTGTCCAACCGTCATGTGTTGCGAGTGGTGTCTTTGCAGACTTCGTTACTCCTGTCTCGAAGTCCTCCTGTAAAATCGTTTGGGCCTGAGTTGGCATCATAGATGCCACAGCTAAGGTCATGGTTAAAATTAAGTGTTGTTTTTTCATATTATTACGAAATTTATGCTTTTTCTTTCAAATCGGCGTGCAAAGGTACGCTTTTTCTGATAAACAGACAAATAAAAATGCAAAAAACTTAGAATTTATTTTTATTACTTGATATTTTTTGCATATTATTGCGATTATAGTCTGTGTCATCTGTGCAATCTGTGGTAGAAAAAATCCTTTTCATCCGTTCAATCCGTTGTCTTAAAAAAAATCAGTGTCTCTTCGTGATCTGTGGTAGAAAAATCCGTTTCATCCGTTCAATCCGTTGTTCCTGGCTCTTTGCAAAAACAGTTCCCCCTATATAATATATAATAAGGTGAAGGCTGTTTTATGTATTGATTTACATCAAGAGCGGATAAAAAATGCATTAAAAATTGAATTTTTTCTTGGAAAAGTTTTGGTGGTTCAGAAAAAAGTCGTACCTTTGCACCCGCAAATCAGGAACGCCTCCTGACAAGC
>Ga0310696_10002449_pt1 | contig 24523 bp, 17 predicted proteins | sample AusTroGonzalo_MG_4_FD_203885 | JGI IMG/M metagenome (GOLD analysis project Ga0310696, IMG submission 203885) | Bovine rumen microbial communities from tropical cattle in Woodstock, Queensland, Australia - Gonzalo_02 (v2) (version 2) | ecosystem: Host-associated > Mammals > Digestive system >...
CATAATGGAGGTTATCGGAAGGTTTGAAGTCGGGATTTATATACTTGAGTAACTCTATGGCTGGTTCATCGGCAGGGTTCTGAGGAACCAATTTCCCATGAATGGCAAGTTCAAGTATTTTTACCTTGGCTTTATCAATGGATGCCTCGATTTCTTCTCCTTCTCGACTAATGAAATCTACGATAGACATACACTTTGACACAGCTAATACAATCCGGCTCTGCTCGTTAACCGGGGGTAGAGGAATGTCAAAGTCACAAATGGTACTGGGACTAATATTGGGTTGGGCTCCTCCCCAGGCTTTTTTTAGAATCTCGTCTTCTTTCGATGATAAGAATAGATTCCTGTATTCTGGTATAAAGCAATTTGGTGATATTACCCGGAGATTCCCGACACGTTGATTCAACAACGCATCATCTGAATACTGATACACGCCCATTTTTCCGGTCGTGGCTCCTGATAACGCGATTAATAAATCTCCTTTTTGAATGTGGTAGCGAGAGTCTACACTTTCTTGGATGTAAACACATTCATCTAAGGCTATTGCATTATCTTGAATGTTTGAAATGCGAACCAGCGGGACACCTGATTTCCTGTATGAAGCACTCTTAAAAGCAAACCCGCTTTCGAAAATGCAAACATCGTACAGTTTGCACCAGGACCATCCTCTCGGTATGTCGAAAAGAGAGTCGTTCCCATAATGGGACGTATCACCAGCGGTTTTAGACTTTTTAGGAGCCTTAATCTTGCCTTCTTTGATGAGTTGTTCTTTCTCGGCACGAATGCGTTCGAGAAGGACAGATGCGGGTTCGTCATTGGGGTCTTGCGGCACGAGTTTTCCGTGGATAGCAAGATCCAGAATCTTCTGGCGGAGTTTCTTGGTATCCATTATTCCTCAATGTTTGCAATGAGTTCTTTCAGCTTTGCGACGGCTTCTGCAATCTTATTACTCTTTTCCTCGATGGACGAAACCAACTCGGCAAGCGTGTAATCCGTATCATCTTGGAACTTAATCCAAGTGATATCCAGACTGGTTTTATCGCGTTCAAGAATCTCCTGGACGGGATATTTGCGCCAACGACCATTGGGATTGGTCTCCGCGTTATAGGTCTCCTTACGATTATGAAGATTATCGGCGTTGTAACAAGCGACAAAGTCATCCAGATGATGACGCTCCATCGTATTGTTGGCCAGCGTGTGCTTAATACCCGTACGGTAATCGTAGAACCAGATGTCCTTGGTCTTTTCGCCTTTCTTGAAGAACAAGACATTTGCCTTTACTCCTTGAGCGTAGAAGATACCCGTAGGCAGGCGGAGAATCGTGTGTAGATTGAAATCTGAGAGCAGTTTCTTACGGATGACTTCACCTGCACCGCCTTCAAACAATACATTGTCCGGAAGCACAACGGCAGCACGACCACCATTCTTCAGCATAATCATCATGTGCTGAAGGAAGTTTAGCTGATTGTTCTTGGTATCAACATAAAAATCGGGGCGGTTGATATCCACTGAACCTGCGGGGCGTGTTCCGAAGGGAGGATTTGCTAAAATAACATCCACAAGAGTCGTGGGCTCGCTCTCTAAGGAGTCGCGACATTCAATGGGACTTCTGTCCGTCCCAATACCATGAAGATAAAGGTTCATGGACGCAAGCGTAACCACCAAAGGAGTATTGTCTATACCATGAAGAGCTTCCTCACGGAGGAATCTGCGCTTCTCTTTGTCAGCCGTCTGAACTTTCATGTAGTCATAGGCGGTGAGAAGGAATCCTCCTGTTCCGCAAGCCGGGTCGGCAACCGTTTCCCCAATCTTTGGCTGGGTGACATCTACCATAGCCTTAATCAGCGAACGAGGGGTAAAGTACTGGCCGGCCCCACTTTTCTTATCTTTTCCGTTCTTCTCCAGAATACTTTCATAGATAGCTCCCTTCACGTCGCCATCCATCACAAGCCAGGATTCTTCATCAATGAGGGATATCACTTTTTGGAGATATACTGGCTTATCAATCTTGTTCTGAGCCTTAGTGTAAATTGTGCCAATCAGATTATCCTGTTCGCAGAGAACCTTCAGCGTTTTCTCATATTGGGCAATCAAGTCTAGGCCATCCAAACCAATCAAATCTTCCCAGCGGTAACCTTCAGGAATGGCAGAGGTCTCACCGAAGGTTTTCACATTCTCATCGTCCATCTTGAGGAAGAGGAGATATGTAAGCTGAGTAATGTAATCAGTGAATCCAACGCCTTGCCCAGCAAGGACATCGGCTACTTTCCACACTTTATTGATTAGGGTTTGTTCTGATGACTGTTTTGCCATAAGATTTTATGCTGTTTTTCTATAGATCATAAATTGGGATAAGGATGCAAGAACCATGTCTGTTTGAGGCCGGCTTTCAAACGTTTGAATGAGCTGTCCTGCCAGGGTCTTGTCTTCTTCCTTAATATCGTCAATGGTGCAGGAACCGTTGGTGACAATATAATTGACAACCTGTTCCAGTAATGCTTTTTGAGTTTCGGTAATACCACGCCATGTCTGACCGCACCAGAGATTGAAGTATTTTGCGGCACCGCCCTTAAGGCTCTCCAGCTTTGGAATATGTTTAAACGCAAATCTGACCAGCTGGATAATATTGGTTATAGCTTCTTTTTCGTCCTTTGTCGTAAATTTCACGACATCGATCGGATGCAAAAGAGCATAGTTGTTCCAGAGGAGCGCTGGATTGAACTTGGCATTAGCAAAGCGCAGATGCGTATCAAGCTCTTTTAGCATGGAGTAAGTGATGGGCTCTCCTTGATTGTTGTAGATGATGCGTAACGCTTCCATCTCATCTTTGTGAGCTACGACATATTTTTCAAATGCTGCCGTCGTTTCTGCGGCTTCCTCGATTGAAAAGCCCTTTGAAATCAGTTCGTCTTCACCGGGAACAAGAATCTTTACAAATCCAGCATTTAGGATAAGCAGGTAATTTCTCGCCTCGGGATGATTTGCCAGCGCAGAAACGAGGCCTTTCCTCTCTACATTGGGTTCGTTGATGTCGGCAAAAGGAGGAAGAGTTCCAGATCCCAATGCCTCATAGATACTGGATGCCATCTCCTTCATGTCCTTCCAGGCAAGATTCGCGAATTTAGTCCTCTGCTCTTTGTCGGCCTTATTATAGATACGGGAAAGCCGGCCTGCCAGAATCTTGAGATACTCATCATCCACGTAGCCGTGAGTGATGCGCTCAAGCAATTCCTTAAGTGACATGGTTGCCGGACGAGGGCCTGTTGCTGGATGCGAGACTGTCTTATCATGTTCCGTAACGCCCACTGCATCAACTAGATAGAACATATCTTTGCTGAATGCATTGGGAGTAACAATTCTGAGCTGTTCATCCCCTAAAGTCCTGCAACCTCTTCCTTTCATTTGAACATACAGGGATTCTGACTCGATGTCTCGCATAAACATTACAACCTCAATAGGCTTGACATCGGTTCCAGTAGCCACAAGTGTAACGGTTACGGCAATACGGAATTCCTTATCATTTCGGAAATGACGGATGAGTTCGTTACTATTGCCCGCCGAGTATGTAATCTTTTGGACGAACTGGGAGTCATTCTCCTTTCCAAAGACTTCTTTTGCTATCTGAACGATATTGCTTGCATGTGCATCGTTCAAGGCAAAAATCAGCGTCTTGGGGAGATAGTCCATATTGGGCTCGCGCTGCGGGTCGTTGAACATCTCCGTGTAAACGGCATCGCGATATGTCTCCAGGACCAGCTTTATCTGGGACGGGTTAACAATGCTTCTGTTAAGCTCGTTACCAGTATATGTTTTCTCACCGCTATTCTTTACGTTCTCAACCTTGCCGGTATATCGGGTAATTTGTTTTAAGTCTTCACCATCCCTGATGGCGCCTCCATCTTCAGTCGCCTTAGTCTTGATACGGTAAACGCGATAATCAACGTTCACGCCGTCCGCAATGGAACGTTCAAGCGTATAGTCGATAACCTGGTTGTTGTTAAAGAACGCTTTTGTTTCAGGCGCCGGAGTTGCTGTGAGGCCGATAATACGTGCTGAAGAAAAGTACTCTAGTACGGAACGCCAAGAGCCGTAAATGGAACGATGGCACTCATCGACGATAATCAAATCGAAGAAATCCTTCGGCAATGTGGGATTATCTGGTAGTGTTACAACGGAAGTCGTGGTTTCGTCACCATCATAGTTTTCGTCATCGTCAGTGTCTTCTACTTCTTCACCTTTCAATAGCGAAAAAAGACGCTGGATCGTGGAAATAACCACATTGGAATCTTTCGGAATTGTCTGCCCCTTAAGCCGATTGACGGTGAAGATTGAATTGAATGGATCTCCTGTTTCAGTAAGTTTGAACTTGCCGAATTCATCTTCGGCCTGTTTCCCAAGGTTATTTCTGTCCACCAGGAACAGAATCCGGCGCATAGGTGTGTAGGAGAGGAAACGATATGAGGCCATGCACGCGGTGTATGTTTTACCGGCGCCGGTTGCCAAAACCATATAGGCGCGTTTTTGACCACTCCTGAAACTGTTTTCCAGCTCGGTAATCGCTTTGAACTGACAGGCGCGGAGTCCTTTCTCTCTTAGTGTTGGAAGACCTGCAAATTCGTCTTTAATTCCCAGCATCTTGCAGATTTCCTTTGGCGTGTGGATGCTTCCCACGGGGATGTAGCTCCCGTCTTCACCCTTGAAGAATGTCACTTGACCATTTGAGACATAGACAATGGGAAGCGGATTATCGTAATACTGGTAGTATTTGGTCAGTTTGTGCGTGTAACCTTCAGCCTGAGAGATGACCTTGTCAGAAGTAACATCGATTGAAGCTTTCTTTGCCTCCAGAACTCCAACCGCCTTTCCATTGATAAACAAAAGGTAATCAGCCTCTTTGCCTCCCTTCAATAGGCCTTCTTCAATAGCGGCAGCAGAGAGATTCGGGGAATACTCATCCCTGGAAACGACTTTCCAACCAGCATCTATGAACATCTGGTCTATGAGTACGCGAGCTTTTTCCTCTGGCTTCATAGTTCGAATAATGTTGTATTATCGGAAGTAAATCATACAAATATAATGTTTTTCGGTGAGAAAAGGTGAAATAAAGAGTAGGAGAGTGTATAATGGCCGAATTTGAAAAGAAATTGGGGTTATTATTTAACCCAAAACTATTCGTCTTTCAGTTTTCCAAGCTAGTATGAGATAATACACTTTGAACCCTGAATTGAGAGAATAATGTCCCACAGGGTACTGTTAAGCTGAGATTTGTTTGATTGCTAGATTAATTCTACAAAATTGGGAGTCCCTTTAGTCTAAATGCATCAGGGTCAACTGTCATTTGATAGATTTTGATATCTGGATTACACTTTCGCGCTTCCTTGATAATCTTCTCTCTTTCTTCTTTTCCTATTTTGATCCCTAAATAGAGCGAGTCAAAGCACTCGCTTCCTAAATGAGGATAAGCTCTAACTTCCTTCCAATCAATTGCTTCTTTCCTGTTTTTAGGCTTGTACGGTAATCCCATAGGCGCAAAATTAGGATGATTTGAAGAACCAGCTGGGATAGGGTCTAAAAGAAGTAATCTCACTTCTTGCTCGTGCTCCCACGCTTTGGCTTTGGTCGAAAGAAGGTAAGTGAAATAATCGCGAGCACCATGAAAATAGTCGGGTTTCTCAATAACATCTCTATATTGCACATCCATTTTCATTGCACCAAACATGCTACAATGAATCTTGGATATGTATTTGTAGGTGTTTTCCATGTCCAATCCGATACAGACACCTTCGTGATTTCCATAATAGGTCCACATCAACAAAGAGTCATGAACTTTGGACAAACTACATACCCATGCACTATTTCTAAGATTCTCCAAGTCGTTTATTCCTTTTTCAATAAGGAAATCGGTTGGAGGCCAATTATTCTTATAGACAGGAGCATTTGAGAAGTCAAACAACGCGGGATGGCAATCAAAAGGATCATTCAAACGAGTGGCATTGGTGAACTGAAGATTGCTATAATGTAGCATCGCCAAACCACCTTTCACGTCAAGATACTTATATAACTTGGCATCGCTTGTCATGGAATAATATAATTTAGCATTTGTGTCCCGCTTTAGCAGTTCTATATTGTGAATACACAAATTTAACGAAAAATCCTGGGAAGCCGTATTACAAGGTGCGATAAAGTGAAAAAGAGATGCCCGGTCGGGGCCGGGCATGACGGGACGCAGGCAGTCATGACGGAGGGAGGTGCTTCGGCCGCGTTTGCAAAAAAACGCTGTTCTACGGTATTTGGGTTGCAATCGCGGCTGCGATTTGGGGTAGAAAGGCTGAAATCCGTGCCGCGTTTACACGAAATCGTCATTTGAGGCCGTTCTAGATGCAATCGCGGCTGGACAGGGGAGAGATGCCCGATCAGGTCGGGCATGACGATGTGCGGGTTGGGTATGACAAGGTGCTGGGGAGGCACGACGGGTTTATCGACCTCGGAAGTAGAATAAAAAAAGAGGCATCCCAGCAGAGGATGCCTCATATGTTTGCCTCAGTCTTGCACAGTTCCGGTTTACCTTGAAGGTGGGCCCCGCTCAGGTGAGGACTTCTACGCGATAGCTTATTAGCCCCAGTGACTGTGACTTAACAGACCGTTGCAAAGGTACAGTTTTTTATGGAAACCGCAAAATACAATGCTAATAAATGGAGATGCCCGGTCGGAGCCGGGCATGACGGGGGCGCGAGTCGGGCATGACGGGGGTGCAGGCCAGGCATGAGGGGGTACGGGGAGGACACGACGGGTTTATCGACCTAAATAATCGACATGACGGGGGAGTATGTGCAGTATTGTATCTCGGCAAGGGGGAAAAAATAAAAGCCGCTTAGGCAGCGACTTTTGGGGCTCGCATCAAGTTTCCTTGAGAGGGTTGTCATCCCTTCTTCCCGAATTCCCCTTGACGAATCTGGTACAAAGGTAATGCTATTTCTTGAAACTACAAAAGTTTTTGGCCTTTCGCCCAAAGAATTATATTCCCATTGACGACAGAAAAACTTGCTCTTCCAAAATGGAATGTCAAGAAATACTAAACCCGATAGCTTGAATTGCTTCAGGGGCTACCGGGAATCAACATTGCAAATATACAACTATATTTTTGATTAACAAACAACTTATGAATTATTCGGCTTTTGAGAATGTAATGTCATCCAAAAGGATGAGAAGGTATTTGAATGCTTGTGCTGGGAGGAGAGCACATGTTGAGTTGGGAAGGGGGGGAAGTGTGCTTTGAACTAACGGTGAGGGGTAGGGGCTGTGTCAAAGGTTGGTGACACGTATGCAAAAGGTTGGTATTTGTGCGACCAACCTTTTGCAGGGGAATGGCACCTGGGTTATGTGGATTAGGGGTATGATGTCAAAGGTTGGCGGTGTAAAAACCAACCATTGACAAAAAGGCCGCCAACCATTTGCACCACAGGAGGAAGGTGTACTGAGGGTCCACCACCTGGACCTTCGCGCGAAAAAAAGCCCGGAAAATTGTACGGAGGGTCCACATCCGGGACCTTCGCGCTAGGAGATGCCCGATCAGGCCGGGCATGACGGGGGCGCAGGGAGGGCATGACGGGGTGCAGGTCGGGCATGATGGAGGGAGGCGCTTCGGCCGCGTTTGCAAAAAAACGCTGTTCTATGGTATTTGGGCTGCAATCGCGGCAGCGATTTGGGGTAAAAGGGCTGAAATCCGTGTCGCGTTTGCAAGAAATCGTCGTTTGAGGCCGTTCTAGTTGTAATCGCGGCAAGCGCGGGTCCCATCGTCATGGCAAAAGATAGAAAAATACCTTATCTTTGTAAGCATGAAGCGAATACTGGGAATATTGCTGGTTGTTTTGGCCGTGGCGTGCGGGCGGAAGGAGATTGTGCCGGGGCCGGACGACAGCCAACTGCCTGAAATCCCTCAGCATGCCCAGATCCCTCCGCGTGTTATCCCGGTTTTGCCCACAAGCGGGAAAGTGCCGGAGGTACGTATCAGCATCACGGAGGCCCAGTGGAAGGTGCTCCTGGATGCCTTCAACAAGAATAACAGCACGCAACAGTACATCCATTGTGACGTTTCGTATACCGACGGCGTCATTTCCGAGTCGATAAAAGATGCCGGCCTCCGCCTGAAGGGCAACACCTCCCGCCGCTATCCCGGAGAGGCCGGAAACCTACACCACGTGCACTTCGGCCTGCATTTCGAAGAGTATGCCGACAATCAGAAACTGCTGGGCGCAAGCCGCCTGGACCTCAAATGGTTCAAGGACGATCCCGCCTATTGCCGGGAGGTTTATTGCTACGACCTTTTCCACCGTGCCGGCGTTTGGACGGCCATCAGTGCGGGCTATGCGCGGCTGTGGGTCACCATCGGCGGGAAAGAAACCTACATGGGCGTGTACGAACTCATGGAGCATGTGCGCGGAAGCTACCTCAAGCACCGCAAAGACCTCTTCGGCGGCAAGGACGGTCACCTGTGGAAGGCCCGCTACGGCGCTTCTCTCCGTGATGTCAATGCCTGGATGGGGGTCGATGACAACGAGAACGACTACACCTACGAACTCAAGTCCGGGGCCGAAGACTTCGAGGCGGCCAAGATACAGCTCCGGACCTTCATCCGCAAGCTCAATGGCCTGAAAGGGGAGGCGTTCTACACCTGGGCGGCGGAGACGATGGACGTGGAACTGCTCCTGAAAACCTATGCCGTAAACGTGGCCGTGGGCATGTGGGACGATTATTGGAACAACACCAACAACTATTGTTTCTACTTCAACCCCGATGGGAAGTTCTTCTTTATCCCTTACGACTACGACAATACCCTGGGCACCAGTCTGGACTGCGGCTCCCAGAGTGACTCCGGCCGGCAGGACCCTTACCACTGGGGATCGGACAGCAACCCGCTTATCGCCAAGTTACTGGGCAAGGCTGAGTGGAAGGCTTACTACAAAAAATGCCTCCAGGAACTCTGTGCGGGCGATTTCGCGGCCAATGCCTCCATGGACCGCATCAAGGGTTGGCATAACGTCATCGCCCCCTACGTCTCCAACGACACCGGCGAAGACATGGAAATCAAAGACCGCCCCGCCTCTTGGGGCAATAAGGCGCAATACCGCATCCTAACCCCCGGCACCAACAATTTCTTCACCGTGAAGGCTTCGGTGGTAAAGGCAATGAAATAAGAGATGCCCGATCAGGTCGGGCATGACGAGACAGGCCGGACATTCCATGCCTGTGCTTTGAGGCCGAAGGCCGAAAGCGCTCGAAGAGCGCCCCGCCGCTTCTGCGGCGGAGCCCCTCCCCGAGGGAGGGGTTTGGGGTGGGGTAACGTGGGCGATATTCACCTCCACGAAAAAAGGGCTCCCGAAGGGCCCTTTTTTAAGGTGGAGGTGAGCGGACTCGAACCGCTGTCCAAACGTCGCACCAGGCGGCTTTCTACATGCTTATCCGTCCTTTGGTTTTCGAAGAAGCCCTGCCGGAAGGCGGGCGAAGCTTCCCTTAGCCTTTAAGTCTTAGCCGGATTTAGAGGCGTCCTCCGGAGCGGCCCCAAATGAATGATACCCCTTGATCGGCCCTTATGAGGCGGAAGTTCCGAGGGATACTCGTCGGCCCCGCAGCCTTGGCGGGACGGATTAAGTTAATTTGCTTGGCAAATTAAGCAGCGAGTGCATAGTTGTTGTTGGCAACTGATTTTTTGGAATCTGCGTTTTACGGGACAGGTTCCGAGGCCCGACATGCTTACCGTCCAGCATCAGCGCTGTCAAAACCAAAACACCCCCAAAAGCTGAACGTGGCTGCAAAAATAATAAAAATTATTCATCAGGCAAAATGCGTCGAGCACCGATATAGCGCATCATGTAATAAGACTGGGTGGATTCGCTTTCAATCACGCCGCCGGAGGTGGAGGCATGGATAAAACGGAAGCTGCCGCGATTGTAATCCACGGAAACCACGATGCCTACATGGCCGATGTCCCGCACGCTGCCTCGTTTGCCAAAGAACACCAAATCGCCCTTCTGCAGCTCTGAATAGCCGTGGACAGGCCGCCCTTCCTTGAACTGGGCGCCGGTGAAAGGCGTGATGGTATAGCCGAAGTGCTTGAACACGTACGTGGTGTAACCGGAACAGTCGAAACGGGAGGGCCCCGATGCGCCTAGTTTATACGGAACGCCCAGGAATTTCCGGGCATAAGCCACCACTTTGTCGCCAAGCGTTTTTCCGCCGGTTTCTTTTGTCGATGATTTCGAACCCTTGGCCGTACTACCGGAAGGAGGCGTCGGGGCTATCTTGCCTGCGGCACCGCCGGAACGGACCCGTTCGATGGAATCCGCCACTTCTTGGGCACGCTGCTGCGAACGGGCAATTTCCACGGGGTCTATCAGGGGCATTTGCTTAGTAGCCTTTGCAGCTTTCCGCGTCGCGGAGCAGGAGAGGAGCACCACGGCGGTAAGTGTCAGATATACAAGGCGACGCAACATTCTTACAAATATAATGAAAAAACAACTATCAGTATTAAGAACAAGCCCGGATGTCATCGATCCGGCACCCCAGTGCCTGGCATATATTCCAGACATTTCCCGTTTCAGCGTTCTTTAGAGAGCGCTGATTCTGTTCGTATGAACGTATGACCGTGACGGGAATTCCCGTGATGTCGGACAGTTGTCGTTGTGTTAACCTGGCGTTCTTCCGGACACGTTTTAGAAGTTCTCCGGGGGATGTTTTCCCCAGTTGTTTATTGGCGAACTGTACCGCTTTTGACAGATCCGCCTCATGCAGGACGGGATACCTCTCGCGTAAGGATTGGGCTGTCAGGCCGCGGGTCTGCATTGTCCCGAAATCTATGTTAAGATACCAGGACAGGTATGCCAGCGTCCATCCCGTCCAATACTCAGGGCTGCCGATGTCGATGAGCGCGTCCTTTTCCGGCAGCGCTTCGCCCGTGCGGGCTGCGACCAGCATAGCCAGTTCTATTCCGGACATTCCCGCGAGGTATTTAGGATTGGCACGGGAGAAGGAATTCGCGATGCCGCTTCCCAGGAAGCGTGCATAGAACAGGGAGAGGTCCTGGCCGCAGGTGTTGACGGCATAGTCCAGCATGGCCCCAAGGGAGGCCATGGCGTCATCCAGATAGGCAATGTCATAAGCGCGGGTCATCGTTATTCCATTTTTCGTTAATGATGGTCGATATATAAATCTCTTCGCCGCTTGGCGTTTCGGTGAGCATTTTCCTGAAGTCTTCCCTGGCATTTCTGTCGCGGGACAGCCTCCGGACATGGTAGATGGACGCATCGACCGGGATAGCCTCAATGAAAGAAAGGGCATCGAAAGCCGCCTGTGTCCGAAGCACGACTTGTTCTCCTAATTTCCCCAACTGCATTGCCCGGCGGAGCTGTTCAAGAGTAATCCCGTTGGCGAGGAATGCCCTGGAAAAGGAGAAATAGGAATCATCGGCCCGGTATCCTTCAATCAAGTCGTATGTCTTATAGTCCGGCAGGAATGTATCCAGGATGTACTGACGGCCCCGGACCGAAACAGGGGTGGAAAGGTCGAATTTCCTGTTCTCCAGCAGGATGGCCAGCCAGTTCAGGATGTGATATCCTTTGCCGTTGAGATGAAGGCAGGTAAGTTCCTCCGTTGCCAGCTTATACTGGTTTGCGAATCCATCATCCTCTTCGGCGCACGCCCATTCCTTCGCCAATTCCGGCTCACACGTGCAATAGAATCCCAGCCCGTAGTCATTGCCCGGGTTTCCTTTTCCGTAAGTAGGAATACGGATGATCTGATTGGAGCCGTGATACAAAGTATCCATAAAAGTAATACTATAGTATTAGTACAAAGGTATGATATTTTTGTTAATAATCCAACAAAGATTTGCGAAAAGCGGAAAAAACAGCCATCGGATTTTTGCCGATGGCTGCGTTTCATTATCGCCAGAAGGCCGTCCGGTTCTCGTAGGAGAAGTACCAGCCGCCGTTTCCGCCCTCCGGAGCAGCGTCATAATAGCCCAGGTAGCTGTTGTACGTTTCCGTGGTACCTCTGACAATATGCAGGACCAGCAGTCTCCGTGCCGCGGCGCTGCTCTCTATCCAGGTCGGAAGCGAGTAGGTATACGCGCCTCCCCACGTAGGATCGTAATGCAGTTCCGTTTCGCTGTGTCGATAGAAGGCTTCCTTGCCCGCAATGCTGCTGTGACTGGAACTGAACGTATAGGGCAGTACAGAACGCCGTACACAGGCTTTCAGGAACTCCGCCTGTTTGTTGCTGGAGACCTGTCGCATCTGCTCGGGGAGATACCAATAGCATTCCTCGCCGTGGGCATTCTGGCCCACCCAGCCGGGGAGAGAGGAGTCCAGTTCGGGGTACAGGCACAAACTACCTCCACCGGCATCCTGTTCCATGATGGCGCGCGTCATGTTGAGCACCTCGCCATCCGGATCCGTCCCGTCCACCGCCGTAATATAGGGCCAAGTGGGTGCGGAAATGGTACTGGCGACATGCAGGTACAAGGTCTCCGGGAACAGTCCTTTCCCGTTGGCTATAGCGTTCCCATGGAGAATATTGGGCGCGGTCAGGAATTGTCCGGACCGGGTCCAGTACACTTCGCCATAGATAAAGGCATGCAGGCGCACATAACCGTAGCCGAAGGTCCTGGTCAGCACGCTCCCATCGACAGGACAGACCACGTCGATGTTAAAATCCACCTGGCCGGCGCCATGGTTTATAATGTCCGTCTCTTTCACACCCGACAGGGAGTACGTCATGGAGGTAGGGCTATATCGGCTTGGAGCGCCGCTGAGCATCGCCGTGCCAAATGCGCGCCCATCATCGTGGAAATAAGCCTTCAAACGGGTGTGGGCATCGTTTTCTACCAGGATTCTCGGAACGGCCATGGAATAACTCTGGCTGTCCGTATAGGTCCGGGCCGACCAATAGGCCGATGCATCCCAACCATAATCGTTGCCCGGAAACCGGAACAGGGTGTAGTCGTTCATGACCGAGCCGACCCTCAAGGCCGTATAATCCACGAAAGGATTCCAGGCGCTCACGGTGGCCGCCAAATCGCCGAGGGCGGTGCCGACAACATGGATGGTGTCGATGACTTTCTGCGCCGCCGTGTCAAATGACAGGCCCTGGAAGGTCTTCAGGCTCATGGTGACCGTCATTCCGCTCTCGGAGTAGCTCAAACTATTCAGGCCGATGAAGCCGTTCTCGCAAGTGACCGTTGGATGGAGGCAGGAGAGGACAAGCGAGTAATTGAGGTATTCCCCGGTAGCATAGGTGCCGTTGGACAACTTGAAGCGGTTTTGGATAAGTTCGGTGCCCTGCGTGGCAGCGCTTCTGCTGAAAACGACCAGTTTGGAAAACTGCCCGTCCACATAGGTTTCCGCGGCATCCTGGTTGCTGAAACACCAATAGGGAAGGAGCCCTTCCAAATCTACGTCGCATCGTCGCTCTCCATCCTGGTCCGTGAGGTAAATCCCCGCTTCTCCCACCTCAAAGGGGGCGAGAATGCTGATGTCGGCAGTCCCGTCACCATGGTCTGTGACACTGATCTTTGATGCATCGGTAGAATGGACCGCCGCATCCGTAAAGAGTTCGCCGCTATCCGGGTCATAGCACTGAATCTGTCCGCGCTGGGCAACGTATCGGGGCGCTGTATCGTCTTTCCATATGCCTACGAGCGGATTTTCTCCCACGGTGAACGACACCACATTGGACGCCACGCGCCCGTCTGCGGACAGGACCTGTAGCGTATGTGTCTTCCCCGTAACGGCGGCTGGGCCGGGTTGTATCGTCAAGAGGTCACCGGTCGATGAATAGCTCCAGCCGATGTCTCCCGCAGCCGTGGATGCGGCTCCGGAGGGTTGAAGGACGCCATCGACATAAAGGTTCCAGCCAAAAGGCCATTCGTTTATGTCCTTGGCACCCTCCACCCAGCTGGTGCCCCGGTCCCGGCTGAAATTCACGTACAAGGAAACGGCATTTTCCCGGCGCACGTTTCCCAGGCTGGACAGATTCGCCTCCAGCGTCCGGCTTTGTGTCGATAGCCGCAGCCGCCTGTTATCGGCCAGATTTTCCGCGTCGATGCGCCAGGTTTGTCCGGAGAACAGGCCGTCCCAACTGAGCGACAACTGCGCCAGGTACACGCCATTTCGCGCGACGGAGAAGTCGTTGGCGGTATTCTCGCCCAGGAAGCAACGATAGGTGACCGGCCCCGATACGCCGTCCTGTGCGCCATCCTTCTGCGCCTGGAATTCCAGGTAGGTGCATAAGGAGGCTTCCTGGTCGTCCATGTAATCGGCCGATTTCTGCCACTGCATCTGGGTGGATAGCAACTGCCCCTGACAATTTTCCGGAACGTAGAACACCAGTGTCTGGCTCCGTCCGTTCATGCCTTCCGCCCCCTGGAACGCTTCCCAGTCGGTATTCCCGTCAAAGATCTGGGCGCGGGAACGGGCCCGCCGGTCTGCTACCGCCGCAAAGGGATACACCGTGTTGGCGACATTCCGCATATACACGCACCCTTCGTCCATGCTCACGCCGTCCACGTTTACCTGCACCTTGGCCATGAGTCGATCCACAGCAATAGTGAACGAACTCCGGCTCAGCAGCCTGTCACCGGGTATCGCCAATTTCCCCGCCATGGGAAATCCTTCCTCTTTCAACTGCTCATAACTGCTTATGGTGTAGCTGAATGCAGGAAAATCCAGCGCACCGCCCTCCGCGCGGGGAATATCCGGCAGGACATTCCCCATGTTCACGAAGGCGTAGGCGGTATAGGCCTGATTCAACTGCAGCGAGACTGTTACCGGCGCGTCGCCCTGTTGGTACAGACTTTTCCATTGGGACGGGTCGTCGTCCCTGCAAAGGACCACCAGAAGCGTTTTGACCGCCGTTTCCAGCGTCGAAGGCAGCACACTTTTGGTGTCCGTGGTGATACGCAGCGCCACCTGCCCGGTCTGGTCTTGTTTTCCGGGGAACGTGTCGTCGTTGTATGTGTCGTGGGAACAGGAAAGGACGGCCAGAAGTGCCAGAATGGCTCCCAAATAACTTCTGATGGGTTTCATAGGGCTATTCGGCTACAATAATGACAGGGCGGATGCTGCTCGGCTGATAACGGTCGACACCTGCTTCCTCCAATTGACTGGTGGAGGACGAGAAAACCAGGCAATAGGCTTTGTCTGGCGTCCCGGTGCCCAGCGTACGGCACCAGTATTCGCCTTTTTGATTTACATTGTGGGCATTGTTGAGGCTAAAGTGACCGGCCGCCGGCAGGAAGATGGAGGCGTTGGCATAGGCCCCCTTTCCGGTATAAAGGCAGCCGGAAATGGATGAGTTCTGGTAATTATCGACCCAGGTGGAGGTTACCAGTGCAGTGTTGAGCAAAAGTTGGAGATGCTCCGGATCCGGTACCTGCCATTTTCCACCCCATCTTACCGAGGCGGCGTCATCGGTGTCGCACAGGACCGTAAGTCCGTCCACATAGCCATCGTCACTATAGTCTTCCCGGGTGCAGTATTTGGTAAGACAGGTATTCCTGCCATTGGAGAACAGGTAGGACTGCCATTCAAACAGGGCGCCGGTAAAAGAGGTGCCGTTCTGGATGGGTGTGTATCGGATTTGGGTCTCTCCCCAGGAAAGGCGGTCTCCGTAATCGAACGCCCTTGTGGCGCCTACATTCGTGGTGCCGAAGAGCACTTTCCGGCCTTCACTGTCGCGCAGGCCCAGATCCACATACTCGTGGCCGTTGAATATGTCCGGTGTAAACCGGGCTACATTTTCCGTCTCGCCCCACTGTTCCAGGCTTACGCGGAAATGAGCGTTGCTATCGTCAGACTCTTCTCCGAATAAGGTGATGGAAAGGTTATTTTCCTTGCCGCCCACGAATGAGGCGACATAGCGTTTATCAGTATGCGTAATGGAGAAATCGCCTTTGCTGGCCGTCCAGGAGGCGGTAAGGACGTATTCGCCGGGTACCAGATACAGGTCTAGTTGCCTGTTGCCACCGGTGCTTCCGCTCAACTGCTGTGCGGAGCCGTCCGTGACATCGCTCCAGCCCGTACCGTTGTTTTGGCCATATCCGCTGGCGATGTGGAAAACGCCGCCGGTCTTGGGCGTCAGGCTTACGGATACGTTGCTGAGCGTGAAACCGGGTTCAACGTCCACGGAAACGTTCTTCAGGCGGGCAAAGATGTGCTGGAAGGTGATGTTGTTCACGGTCTTGTAAGCCGGATTGGGCAAGTAGGCGACCACGGCGTCGCTGGTATTCTGGACCTCCAGGAGCGCCTCGCCGTGTACCAGGGAGATGGGGACGTTGGCGGCATAGAAACGGAAGCCAGGGTCGGTCTCTGGCCACCATTTGCCGCCGGTGAAGATTTCCCAGCCGGAGAAAGTGACATTTTCCCAGGCGGGCACCTCGGCACCGCTTGGACCCGTAGTGGCCGTGACGCCGAAGGAAGATAGGGTAGTGACCTGGTCGGTCTTGGTCGTTACCGACACGGGGGAGTTGGCCATGCGGAAACTGATTTCCTGGCTTATCTCCGTGGCCGGAGACGTCTTTTTGCAGGCAACAGCCAGGGAGGCAGCCGCCAGCGCAAATACAAACAAAGATTTGGTTCTCATAAGTAATTGGTTTAAAAAGGTTTTTGTAAATCAGGCGTCGTAATGGATACCGCCTTCGGAAATCCACGGCTGTATGGTGACAGTCAGTTTGCTCTCGGTAAAATCGATTTCGATATCCAGGTCGGGAAGGTCTTTGGCCTCCCAGCTGAATCCCTCATGACAGTCCTGGATGAAGTTCCACAGGTTGTAACTGCCCACGAGTCCTTCTTCCACATACAGGCCCTCCTTGGCCCAGATTTCCAGGGTGAGGGAGCGGTCGGCCTGGCGGGGGACGATGGCCCGAAAAACGCCTTCCTGTTCCTCCCGGGGTCGATATTGAAAGTCTCCGCGGACCGGGATGCCGCTCAGCCCTTCGATCCCCACCGTCTGGCTGCGGATCATCAGGTAGAAAGGAAACACGCCCTGCGGTGCGGAGAAACTGTCGGTCCGGGTAAAACGGAGCGTGAGGGCGCAATAGTCCTTGCTCAGTTCCACCGGAACCAGCACCTGCTCTTCGCGGGCCGGTGTCCGGAACTGAAAGCGGAACAGGGGGACGAAGTCTTTCCCGTCATCCACCACCACCTCGCTCCCGTCACGGATGACCGCCCCGTCAAATCCGGCGATGCCGAATCCCTGCACGGCATCGGATTTGGGTACCTTCATATAGAAGGACTTGTCCTGGATGCGGCCCACCACAGTTGTATCGGCCACCAGGAAATCGTTCTCCGGATAGGTGAAATCGGCTATGCGCACGCGATGATAGGCGTCCAGGCGTCCGTGGTTGGCGATGTCGAAGAACAGGAAACTGGGACAGTTTCTCCGCTCCTCCAAAACCATCGACCGGCACGAAACCAGCATGCACGCGAGGAGTACCAGTGGATAAAAACGTTTCATCAGAGTTCGTATAAAAGGGTTTCGGTGCCACCCCATTCGCCAATGGTAATGCTGGCGTTCACTTTCCCGTATTCCATGTCGGGGAACGGGGGAGGAACGGGGCTTCCTTCGCTGGTGAGGGTGATTTTGCTTATGTCGTAAATGTGGTTGCCTTCCAGGGTCTTGCCGCTTCCATGCACCGGGATGTTGAAACTGTAATAACTGTCCCGCCCTTCGCGTCCGTCGGCCGTCGCCCCGATATACGTATGCAGGACGAGCCGCGTCATGCGGGCACCGGGCGATTCATCGTCCGACTTCACGGTGGATACATTGGGATAGACATAGAAGTGCTTGTCCACCGCCGTGCCCACCAGCGCGTCCGAGGTGCTGATGCTCAGGGATAAACCGCTTTCCGTCAGGATCTTATTCGTGTTGTTGAGGAGCTGTTCATCGGCCGATGTACCCAGCTTGCGGAAGTTGTACCAGGCGGTGCTGCTACTGAGTTCACTCACGCTCAGGGGTGTTCCATCCAGACGGACGCTGGCGGGGGCATTGATTACGTATGCCTCCAGGAGCGTCAGCGTAGCCCCTTCCAGGGAGGTTCCCCTGAAGTCGGCGGCTACGGCATGCAGGGAGATACGGGCGCACAGGCGGCTTACACTGAGGTTCACCGGGGTGATGTTTCCCACATTTCCGCCGCCGGAGGCATTGTATTGCTGCACATGGGCCGTGGCCTGGCCGCACATCACCAGGTTGTCGGCACGGTTTTCCGTCAGGTACGATACTTTCTCCTTCAGCGTTTTCTCCGTGCGGACATCGTACAGGCGCGGGGCATTCACAAGCGCCCAGATGCTTTTATTGCCGGTGAGGGTATTCAGGGTGGTCGCGGTGGTCCCGCTCACGTACTTGTCGGTCTCCAGCGGATTGCCGGCCGGTTCGCTGCCATTCTGTTTGAACACAAATACTTGCAGGCTGTTTACCTTTCGTTCGTTGTTGCTCTGCAAGGCACTTCCGTCCACTTTGGTGAGCGTCCCGGGGGCATCCGGCGGAGTAACCTGGATTTGTATCAGTCCCGTTTCAGGCATAGCCTGGGGCAGGGGGAGTTCCTCCACCTGTCGGTTGCAGGCGACTACTCCCACGGTGGCAAGGGCCACCCAGACATAGATAAAACTGCTTTTTTTCATATTGTTTAATGGTTTATTCGTCTTTGTTAAGACCATAGCGCTGGATGAGGACGTATATTTCAGGGTCCAGGTTTCCACGGAAAACATAGCTATGGTCTTGTTTACAGGCATCCAGATAACACTGGACCGCATTCTGGTCGTCCTGATTCCGGGCATATACGATGGCGAGCATGTAGTTCACCGGCGCTGTCCGTTCCAAGCCCTGCAGGATGGCCATGGCCGACGCGTTGTAGTCCAGTGACACATAAGCGATGGCGGTGTTGTAGTCCTTGTAATCCTTCAGATAGGTGAGGGCCAGTTTATAGTCGCGGTCTTTCAGCGCGGCGACGCCCTTCATGTACGTGGTGTCCAGTTCCGTCGTCTGCACCGACTCCTGGATAAGCCCCCTCCGGTGGAGGAAAAAGTCAAAGCGGACGGTGCGCAGGCGAGGGTAGAGGACCTCCCTCAAACGGGGGTAGAAAGCGGCCTGCGACAGTTCCTTTTCTCGCTTATCTAAATCGTTGATTTGTAAACATTTGACATATGCCATCTTCTGCGATGCGGTAAGTACGGAGTCGCTGTCTACGAGGTACGATAACAGGTCCCAGTTTTCACCCGCCGAGCGCGAACTGAAGGCAATGGCAGGGAACTCCGCTTTCCGGGCTTTCGCGCGTCCCATCGTTTCCTTTCCATCGTCCCCGACGGTCATTGTAAAACTGTTCCGGGCCTCCAGGTCCAGCGCCCGCTGCACCGAGTCGCGGTAGGAACGGATGAAGCGGTCAAAGTATGTAGCCACGGAACCCGCCCGCTGTCTGGCAAGTGCGTCGTTGGCCGCCTGCATCCCTTCCGGAGAAGCCGAAGCCGCAATCACGATAGAGTCCAACTCAAAAGTAGCGTTGGAAAGCAGCTGGACGATGTTTTCGCGGATCCGAGCCAGTTCGTCCCGGTTGTGTCCCAGAGAGGGCTCCACCTCGGACTTTCCGCTCCGGAAATCCACGTAACAGGCCGTATTGGCAGCCGCCCGCCGTTCGATGGTGCGGGTCAGGTAGCGCTCGGTCCCGTCCGTGAACGAGGATAAAGAACTGATGTAGAAGGTGAGCGGCTGGGAACGGTCCATGGTATAGAGCCGATGGTCGCTCTCGAAAATCTCCCCCGACAACACCACATCCACTTTCCGCAGTTTGGGCCGCGTGGAAATCCGCTGCGTGTAATGGTACACGAAATCACCGTCGGCGTTCTGCAAAACGGTGTCCAGCCGTATCCCTTCCGTGACGATGGGAACCTTCACATACCGCGCGTACATGGCATCCTGACGGCTTTTTCGCCGCTCATTCAGGCTTTTCCCAAACTGATTGGTATAATGGTCGATGGCTGCCTGCTCCGTGACGCCGTACAGCGAACGGAAGGCATCGTCCGAGACAAAGCTGGAATCGGCCTTGAGCGCATACAGTTCCGGGATGTTGCGGCGGATGAAGATCTCCAGGTTGCGGTAGTCCAGAAAACGGGTGCTGTCCGTGATGATGGTCCGGAGGAATTTCTCGTACTGCTGGTAACCGAGCAACTGCTGCCGGCGGTACTGGCTGCCCGTAATGAGCACGGGTTCCAGGGCAAGGGAGTCCTCCAGGATGTACATCTCCGGATAAAAACGGAGCTGCCAGCGGGTGTCCTGCATCAGTGCTGGGACGATAATCTCGAAGCGGAGGTCGATCCGGCCGTTCCGTTCGGCCACGTTCCTGAAGCGGGCGGTAATCACCGCCGCATCCAGTACGTCCGTAGCCACCATTTCGCCGGAGGCTTCGTCCTTGACGGCCTTCATGATGAGCACCGTATTGCCGCTGTCGTCCTTCACCGTAAGGGTGTCCCGGCGGGCTACCGCGATGACCTTGCGTTCCTCCTCGATTTCGTTCCGGGACAAGGCGAGCGTGGCCGTCAGTTCCTGCTGACGGATCCGCCCGATCTTCCTTGTGGGCCCACAAGCCAGGAGGAACGCCAGGAGCATCGCCACGGAGGCGCTCCAAGTGATGGTTCTACATGCTTTCATCTCAGAAAATCAATTGGATAGCCACCCGTGCGTCGGGAAGCACAAACACTTTTCCGCCTTGCTCCAGGGTAACTCCGCAGCTTGGGCAGGAATAGACGGTATACTTCTTCCATCCACCCCAGGCTCCCACGCCCATGTCCAGGTTCCAATGCTCCGACAACATCACGGAATAACCGCCCCACAGGCGCGCTCCATACGCATCTCCTTCTTCCGTTTCCCGTTTGATGATGCCGCCCGCATTGTACACCATGTACCGGGCGTCCATTCCGGCCCACCAGCCGGAGTACACGTGCCAGGGCCACCAGCGTGCACCGCCCCAGACCGAGAGCTGCCGCAGTTGCAGCTGCTTGTCCGGGTTATCCTTGCGGTAGGTCCAGGGGTTGAGCGCCGCGCCTGCGTGCAGGGAGACATTCCGGCTCACTGCAACGGAAGCGTCTGCGTTCACGGTCCCCAGGGCCAGCCATCCCATGCCATCCGTTCCCACGGTGAAGCGCTGGGCGGCCGCCGACACGGCTGTGCCTACAAGGAGCAAGGCGGCCAAAAGTGTTTTCCCGACGGTTCCCATCGTTACCAGTCTCTTTGAACCTGCATCGGATCCTCGCCTTTGGGAATGAGCGCCACCTTCCGCGCAATGACTTCGGTGGCGGTCCGCTCTTCTCCGGACTGGCTGATATACTTACGCATACGCAGGCGTCCCATCACCTCAATCCATACGCCGCGCTGGATGCCGTAGAAATCGGCCATGCCTTCTTTCTCCATTCCGTCCCTTCCGCTCCAGGCCGATACGTTGAACCAGGTGGTCTCCGGGGAGGGGTTTCCTTCCTTGTCGAAGGCGCCGTATTCCGTAACGACTGAGAAATTGCACACGCGGCTGTTGTTGGAGAAGTCGGTGATTTCCGCCCTTCCCACCACCCCGCGGAGGTGTATCTTATTCATAAATTCCATGACTCTTTAGTTAATCACGTTTGACTTGCGGGCCGGCCTGGCGGTGCGCGCTTGTCCGCTCCGGTCCGGCTGCAAAGTAAAAGGGGCTCAGGCGGATTCGTCCCGCCCAAACCCCTCTGAGGTGCAGATTTTCACGTTTTTTACGATTTTTTGCGCTTTCTACCGACGATTCGTAAGAAAAATCGACCCTCGTAAAAATCTTTCTTACGAACGCGGTTTTTTGTTGTTCCAGCGAAACGTGAATTTTTCCGGAAATCTTTTTTACGATGCTTGGAAATGTGGAAAGCGCTGCGCATTTTTGCCCCAAATGATTGCGCTATGGCCTATAAGATCGAAGACATGGAACATCCGGTTTGCTGCCTGGCTTGCGGCAAAGAAATCCCCAGCGGCCGGCCGGACAAGAAGTTTTGCAGCGCAGCCTGCAAGAACCGGTGGCACAACAGAAAGAAGTATCAGCACAGGGGAGTGGTGGAACAACGTGTCCTGCGCATCCTGGAGCGCAACCACAGCATTCTGGACAAGTTGGAGCGCCTGGGCGTCCGTTCCGTGGACCGCCTTACGCTGGTGGGGCTGGGCTACAACCTGGAGTACGTGACCTCGTACCGGAAGTCGGGCATCCATCACCAGTACGCGTGCTTCGACATCCACTACGAGCAAACGCCCACGCGCATCAAAAAAATCGTCCGCACTACCATCAGAAGCAGTGCGGACGACTTAAATGTTTGAATGACCGTTATTTAGCGGCCTTAGCAGCTTTCTTCTGCGGGTCCTTGAAGAGAATCCAGAACAGGACGCCTACTACGAAAGCATAACCGGCGAAGATGTACCAGGCGTTGGGCCAGTTGGCCGGCGTATTGAATACGTCACAGGCATCTACAACCGCACCGGCGGCCAGCGTGCCGATGGTGGCGCCGAAACCGTTGGTCATCATCATGAACAGGCCCTGGGCGCTGGAACGGATGTCCTCTGCGGCATTCTGCTCCACATACAGGGAACCGGAGATGTTGAAGAAGTCAAAGGCGAAGCCGTACACGATGCAGCTAAGGACGAACAGGAGCACGCCCGGCATGGCGGGGTTGCCCAGTCCGAAGAAGCCGAAGCGGAATACCCAGGCGAACATGGCGATGAGCATCACGTTCTTGATGCCGAATTTCTTCATGGCAAACGGGATGAACAGGATGCAAAGGGTTTCCGAGGCCTGCGAGATGGCGATAAGGGCGTTGGAATTCTTAACGGCAAAGGTGTTGGCCAGAGCCGGATCTGCGGCGAAGGAGCCCAGGAAGGTGTTGGCATAGCCGTTGGTGATTTGCAGCGAGGCACCCAGCAACATCGAGAAGATGAAGAAGATGGCGAACTGCGTATCCTTGAACAGGCTGAAGGCCTTGAGACCGAAGGCATCGGCCAGGGACTCGTTCTTTTTGGTTTTGTCGATAGGGCAGGCCGGCATGGTGAGTGCGTAACCGCACAGGATCAGGGACAGGACGCCCGAGGAAATGAGCTGGGTGTAGCTGTCCTGCATGGCCACGCCGCCGATGTGCAGGAAGTTGGTGAGCAGCATGCTGCAGATGAAACCTACGGTGCCGAATACACGGATGGGCGGGAATTCCTTCACGGGATCCATCCCTTCCTTGGCCATGGCGTTATAGGACACGGAATTGACCAGGGCGATGGTGGGCATGAAAAAGGCGACGCTGAGGCTGTACAGGATGAACAGGGGAGCAAACTGTACCTGGTCTCCGGAAATCATGCAGTAAACGCCTGCTCCGGCCATGAACAACCCGGCAAAGCCGTGACACATGGATAGCACCTTTTGGGCTTCCATCTTTTTGTCTGCCACGATGCCCATGAGGGTGGGCATGAAGATGGACACGATGCCCTGCATGGCAAAGAACCACTTGATCTGGGAGCCCAGGCCGATGTTGCCCAGATAGCGGCCGAGGGAGGTGAGATACGCACCCCAGACGGCAAACTCCAGGAACAGCATCACGATGAGCTTGAAGGTAACGGGTTTAATCTTCATAGTATAAAGTGTTATTATTCGTCCAAAGGTTTTCAATCATACAAAAATACAAATATTTTCCGTATTTTTGCAGTATAAAAAAGAATTGATGTTCAAATTCCAACGCATAGCCACCGACCCGGCCTCCAGTGCCCGTGCAGGAGTCATCTCCACCGACCACGGGGAAATCCAGACCCCCATCTTCATGCCGGTGGGCACCGTGGGCTCAGTTAAAGGCGTGTATCACAGAGACTTGGCGCAAGATATCAAGGCCCAGATCATCCTGGGCAACACCTATCATCTGTATCTGCGTCCGGGCCTGGATACTTTGTACAAAGCCGGCGGCCTGCATAAATTCGAGCATTGGGACGGCCCCATCCTCACGGACAGCGGCGGTTTCCAGGTGTTTTCCCTGGCGCCCATCCGCAAACTCACGGAGGAGGGCTGCAAATTTTCCTCCCATATAGACGGCAGCAAGCACATCTTCACACCGGAAAACAACGTAGATACCCAGCGCATCATCGGGGCCGATATCATCATGGCCCTGGACGAATGCTGCCCGGGAGACGCGGACCAGCGCTATGCTGCCAAATCCCTCAAACTCACGCAGGGCTGGCTGGAGCGCTTCGCCCGTCATTTCGACGAGACGGAGCCGTTGTACGGCTATCAGCAGGTGATGTTCCCCATCATCCAGGGCTGCGTGTATCCGGAACTCCGCCGGCAGGCGGTGGAGCACGCCCTCAAACTGGACAACGCCAACCGCGGCGGCTATGCCGTAGGCGGCCTGGCGGTAGGGGAGCCCACCGAAAAAATGTACGAAATGCTGGAGGTGACCTGCCCGCTGCTGCCGCAGGACAAGCCCCGCTACCTGATGGGCGTGGGTACGCC
>Ga0310696_10002450_pt1 | contig 24520 bp, 30 predicted proteins | sample AusTroGonzalo_MG_4_FD_203885 | JGI IMG/M metagenome (GOLD analysis project Ga0310696, IMG submission 203885) | Bovine rumen microbial communities from tropical cattle in Woodstock, Queensland, Australia - Gonzalo_02 (v2) (version 2) | ecosystem: Host-associated > Mammals > Digestive system >...
ACGGAAACGACTTTCTATCCGATTCCTATCCGTTCGCTGTTCATCAGCGATAAAGGACACGGGGGTTTGGAGAACCCTGATGTTAACAACATCAGCTGGAACTTCGCTCCGAACTATTCGGACAACTTGAAAATCGTCACCCCGACCGATTTCAATCCCCTCACGGATTTGAAACCCGCCGTTAATAACGGTTAAGAGTATGCCCGGAGCTAAGACCACGACAGTCCTGCTTATAGTACCGCAACACGGTATGCGGCAGGACTTTCCGCTGGTCCAAGCAGAAAGACTTCTGCAAATGCCTAATAATGGCGGATGGATTTTACCAGAAGACTCACCTTTCGAATTAACAGAGAATGGCCTTAAGTATCGAACAAGTAAGAAAGGAGATAAAGGAAAACAGGAAAAGAAGAGTGATAAGTAAAGCCCTGGAGCACCAGAACAGGATTAAATTCCACACTGAAACCCAGGTAACTCCTTACTTTTCACGGCCTTTGAATGATTTCCTCTCTAACACTGCTGCGTTGATACCCGACGATAAGTTCCGGATTTTCAAAATCCTCTTTCGTTTTCCCCTTAAGACCAATGGAATTACAGGAACTGCATTCGATAAGCTTTTCCGCGTTTACGACGGGCGTGACCCGAAATATAACTATCAGTTCAGAAGCACAGAAGAACGTGAGGACTGGGAGAGGTATCGTCAGGAGAGACTTCATGAGCCAGAGATTTGGAAGTCAGTAGGTTGGGAACACCTTAAGACTGAGATTAACTCTGTCCTTATCGTAGACCTTCCCCGAGAACAGAAAGGGGATAGGCCGGAGCCTTATTTCTATTGGCTTCGTATTAAAGATGTTATCACTTTTGAAGCTGACCCCGTATCCGGCCAAATGCACTGGATAATCTTCTATCAGGGGGAAGACAAAGTCGCTGTTATTGATGACGAGACTTATAGAATCTTTCCTTATGATAAAGGAAACATCGCAGGCGAACCTATTATAGAAACCGCGCACGGACTAGGTTATTGTCCAGCTCGTTTCTTTTGGGATAAGCCTATTAGCCTCGATGAGCCGGATATTAAGAGAAGCCCTATCACCAAGCAGCTCGAATGCTTAGATTGGTTCCTCTTCTTCCATATTTCTAAACGTCATCTTGATACTTATGCTGGGTATCCTATCTATTCCGGCTATGCCATGGATTGCGATTTCCATAATGATGAGACCGGAGACTATTGCGACGGAGGATTTCTCAAAGACAAGCACGACCACTGGAAATATGATGCCAACGGACTTGTACGTTGCCCTCTCTGTAGTAGCAAACGTATTTCAGGAGCTGGCTCTTTTGTTGAGGTACCTATTCCTGGGGAAGGCCAGCCTGACCTCCATGACCCGGTTAAAATAACCACAGTAGACCGTCATAGCCTTGCATATAACGTACAAGAAGAAGAGAGACTTAAGAATGATATTATCGACAACATAGTTGGCGTAGACAGCCCGGTTCTCACTTCTCAGGCCGTTAATGAGAAACAGGTATCTGCTTCTTATGATAGCAAAACAACTGTTTTACAAGGCATTAAAGAAAGTCTTGAAAGAGCAGAGGCATGGGTTGATGAAACTATTTGCAGACTTCGTTATAGGGATGATTTCATCTCAGCTAGTATCAGTCTAGGAACTGATTTCTATCTGATGTCTCCTTCTGACCTTAGGGTTCTTTACAACTCTGCTAAAAACTCTGGAGCGAGTGAGGCTGAACTTGATTCCCTTCAGAAGCAGATTATAGAGACGGAGTATAGGGATAATCCTCTTGAGCTCCAAAGGATGCTTATTCTTAACGAATTGGAGCCTTATCGTCATCTCGGGCGAACAGAAGTTATAACTCTGTATGAAAAAGGCATCATACCTGAAACGGATTTGAGGGTTAAAATTAACTTCCCGGACTATGTCAGAAGATTTGAAAGGGAGAACACGAACGTTATTGAGTTCGGTTCTGCGATTCCCTTTAAGGCTAAAATAGAAAGAATTAGGCAAGAATTCAACAAATACGCTGAAGAAGAAAAAGCTAGAATATCAACAACTAACCAACAAAACCAAGTATTATGATTACTAAAGACGGTAAAAATCTTCCTATTTTGGAAGTGACCCCCGAGAATTATCTCGTTCCTAGGGGTGAAGAATCTCAGTATCATGTGAAGCTGGAGGTTAAGAGTTTTGACCCTCACACCGGTGAGCGTCTTAGCCATCCTTACATCCAGAAATTCGCACCTATCGATTTTGAGAACGGCACGATGTCCATCCTTCGCCAGCAAGGCTATGATATGGTCATCCTCCACAACCCCCGTGAGTGGTCCAAGGGCGCAGCAGAAGAAGCTGCAAGAAAGAAAGCTGAAGCAGAAGCCAAAGCAAAAGCAGAGGCGGAAGCTGAAAGAGAAGCTCTTAGAGCGAAGCTCAAAGAAGAACTTCTTGCTGAGATGAAGACTGAAGCAGAAGCCAAAGCGAAAGCAGAGGCGGAAGCCAAGAAGAAAACCGAAGCGGAAGCCAAGAAGAAAACCAAAGCGGAAGCTAAGAAGAAAGCCCAAAAAGCTGCTGAAGCCGACGCTGAGAACGGGAAAGGAGCATCACCCGAAACCAAAGAAAACGAAGAGGGCGGCGAAGACCCCGACCTCTCGTAAACCAAACGTAAAACCAAATCAATTCAAAAGGTAGAATATGATTACAAGAGAAATTTTAGTTGCAAATGCAGCTTTGGCTAACCTCTCAGAAGAGCAGCTCAATGCCATTATCACCATTAACAACAACGATGTTAGCGGTGAGATTGGAAAGAAAACCAGCGAAATTTACCAGAAGTTTGACCAGTTGACGAAGGATGCAACCGGAGTTGAACGTCTCATGGGGGCTAACCCCGAAAAGACTTACGAATATCTTCCTAGAGCAATCCAGGAGATGAAGAAGAGTCTAGGAGACAACACGGCTTTGAAGACTCAGATTGAGACTCTCACCGCCGAGAAAACCCGGCTTGAATCGGAACTTGCAAAAGGCGCAAATGCCGAGGTCCAGCGTCAACTCGACCAAACTAAGGCGGAATTAGCCAACACGAAGGCTCAGTTCAATGAACTTCAAGGACAAATGGCCAAGAAGGAAGAAGCTCACAAAGCCGAGATTTTCGGCATCCGCGTTGAGAATGACCTTGCTATTGCCTCTTCTGGCCTTAAGTTCAAGGCTGAGATTCCTACTTCTGTTCAGGCCATCCTGTTGCAGAATGCTTCAACTAAGATTAAAGGACTCAACCCCGACTACATTGACGATGGTCAAGGTGGTAAACGCCTTGTGTTCCGTGGTCAGGACGGCGCAGTTCTCAACAACCCGGAGAATCAGCTTAACCCGTACACGGCTGGAGAACTCTTGGCAAAGGAATTGAAAGACGTTCTTGCTACGGCAAAGGTTACTACTGGAGCCGAGACCAAGCCCTTGGGCGGGGGAGGAGCTGGTAGTCCTACCGGCGATGTTTCCGGAGCTAAAACAAGGGAGGAAGCTCAAGAGCTTCTTACCAAGCAATTCTTGGCTCAGGGAATGACCATCGGTTCTGATCAGTTCCAAGAAGCAATGGATAAGGCATGGAAAGACAATAACATTGCTAACCTGCCTCTCCGCTAACAAGGCAAAGGGTAAGCCTGATTATTAACCATTAAAAACAGTTAAAAATGTCTCTTATTGCAACAAGACTTCAGGACTGGCGAATCAAAAATCCCGAATTTGACCGCAACATGTTCCGACCGCTGGAGTACGGTGCATTGGACTTCTTCATCGAGCAGACCAATGCCGCTAACTCTATTTTGGATGCAAACCTCAAGGCCCGTGCATTCGAGTCTATGGGTAACACCGTCCAGATTCCGGTCATCAACGATGATGAAAATGTCGTCGTCTCCAATGTTCGTTCCTGCGTTATCGGTGACGCTGAGAACACATCTGCCCTGTACACCATCGTTTGGGCCACTTACTCGGTTGGTTTCACCATGGTTCCTTCCCTGTATCTGAACAACGAAATCGGTTACGAACAGGACTTCAATCGCAAGCTCGAGAAAGTATCCCGCGCTATGGCAACTGCTCTGGACCAGGCCGCTGTTGCTGCTTTGGACGCCAAGAAGACTCAGGTCTTCAAGTCGCTTCTCTACTATGAGCAGAGCGCAAACGTCGTTCAGGTTCCTTGGGGAATGCGCGATGGCATCCTCTCCGATGTGAACACCATGATGCGTGCCAACGCTTATCCGGGCCGGATTCACATCATCGGTAACGCTGGTGTTGACTCCTTGCTCCGCAAGCTGGCTCAGCATGGTCTTTATAACGACCAGAACAAGCGGATGGAGTTCGAGGACAAGATTGTTCACTTCACCAACAACGTCAACAACGATGCCGGCAAATTCGGTACTTTCTTCGCCGTTTGCGACGGCAACGTGGGTGTCCTCACTCGCATCGACCGGGAGTCCCTGCTCCGTTCTCGCTATGGCGTTCACGAATGGGACCAGGTTCGTCTCCCGTACATCGACCTGACTGTCGGTTCTCACTATTACACCTCCGTCGGGGACCAGTCCGGCATTGCTGGCGCGGCTTCTGCCGACATGACCTGTAATGGTAAGGAACACTTCAGCTTCTCTGTTGACGTGGCGTTCCTCGTTGCTTACAACAGCGACGAAGAGCGTATCGCTAATCCTATCATCAAGGCTGCGATTGCTTCCAGCACGGGTGCCAACCCCCTGGCTACGCCGGTCTTCATCACCAACGACACCGACACTCCGGTTCCGACCTCTCAGGTCTAAGACCAAGGGTCCTGTTGAACTCTTCAATAGGCTGCGACCAAAAATCGCAGCCTTTTTTTGTGGATTTTTATTATATTTGGGAAAACTAAAGAAGATGATTAGGATTAACGAAATACAGAATGCTCTTTTTCATTTAGTAGGATGGGAACAGAGCTATGACCCTGATAAAGCAATTGATAGCTCTTTGTTGGAATCTGAGAGCGGTCTATATTTCCAAGAAGCACATCCTTTACTGACCTTGGAAAATATAGAAAACATCATCCCCGAAGATTTCATTTATCACTATCCTTCTTGGAAAGATGATATAGCTTACTCAAAGGGAGCGAAGGTGAAACATGGCGGGAAAGTCTGGGAAGCTTTAGCTAATAATACCAATGTAGAGCCTAGCAATGAGACTTCTGATTCCTGGAAAGAATACAGCATGATTTCTGACTACCTGAAAAGAATAACTCGTGCTGGTATCAGTAAAGCCGTTCAGACTTTCATTCAGATGAAGCAGCTTAGCAGAGAGACACGGGATTTGTTTGACAGGAAAACATTCTTTGATGGAGCTGCTCGGCTGAAAGCTACTATTCGTTCTACGCATAAACTCGTAGGAATTGAATTGGTTCCTGTACGTGCTCTCGGGGTTACCCTTAAAATCCATAAAATCGGGTTTCAAGCAATAGGAGGTACTGGAAAAGTTAAATTTTATCTTTTCCATAGCTCTCAATCTAAGCCAATTAAGACTTTTGAGATTGATTTTACCAACACCAACGGAGGATTTCAATGGTTCGATTTTTCGGACTTGTTCCTACCTTATGTGAGTAGCAACACCGATGCTGGCGGGGCTTGGTTCCTTTGTTATAACCAGGACGACCTCCCATTCGGGATGGAAGCTCTTAACGTCTCTAAAGATTGGAGCCGAGAACCCTGTGGGACCTGTAATATAGGAAACATAGAAGTCTGGAGAGAGCTCACCAAGTATGTTCAGGCTTCTCCTTTCTGCGTAGTTCCTCCGGATGATTTTTCCGAGAATCCCCGCATGTGGGACATAGCTGAAACGATGTACACCAACACAATGAACTACGGTATCAACTGCGAAATATCTATCGGATGTGACCTCACTGATTTCATCAAGGAACAGAGAGCTATTTTTGCAGGGGTTATCCAGAAACAAGTTGCTGTGGATGCTCTTCGGACTATGGCTATGAACCCTAGCGTCAGGGTCAACAGAAACCAATCCAATGTTTCCAGGATGGATATTCTCTATGAGCTTGACGGGAATACTCAGAGTAGTAAACCACAGGGGCTTGGGGCTGAGCTCAAGAAAGCTTACGATGCTATTTTCCTGGAGACGAAGGGCCTCGATAGAATCTGTTTGAAATGCCAGAACGGAGGCGTAAAATATAGGACTGCTTAATGCCCGGATTGAATGCCATACTTTCTCTCATGAATGCAGTTAAGTCTGTAGAAGAAAACATGGAGAATGGTACTTACATTAGGAACGCAGTCGAGGATAATAAATCCACGATTGTAAAATATAATGTAGAGCAACTCAACGAGTATGGTGTAAATAGCCTTGGCGTGAGTATCAATACCTATGCCCCTTACACTTTATATACAGTATCAGTTAAGAAAGAGAAAGGTCAACCTTTTGACCGTGTGACTTTGAGAGACACGGGGGATTTTCATAGCTCTTTTGACGTAGTAATAAATTCCTGGGATTTTTATATAACAGCTACTGACCCCAAAACCACAGAGCTTGTAAAGAAGTATGGGGCTGCTATTTTTGGATTAACCGGAGAGAACAAACAAGAGTTGGTGTTGAATTACATTAGACCTGATACTATTAAACAAATACGAAACGAACTATTTTAAGAGATGGCCGAAGTTAACCCCATATCTAATCCTACACTAGTAGATAAAGTTCTAGATGAGATTCAGAAAGGACTTAAAGCAAATTTAGGTTGGCTGGATTCTTCATTCGGTAAAGCGGAGAGAATAGTTAAGCAAATTAACGGAAGAAACTATTATCTTCCAGCTATATACAGTGGTAACAAACTTCATCCGAATGAGTATTTAGAGCTCTCTCCTGATGCTAGTATAGGAAATTTTTCTTTCTTCTGGTTGATGGACCCAGAGAGAATGACTTGGATGTCCAAAATACAGGGAACTCTAAAGACTTCGTTTGCTTTGATTTTCTGGTTTGACCTCCGAAAAGTCTATGATGAGAAAAACAACAGAAACATTGCTGCTCTAGAAGCTGAGGTTTTAAGAGTCCTTAATGGCGGGTTCTTAATGCGGTATGGTCAATTGAGCATCAATAAAATCTATCACCTACCGGAGAACATTTATAAAGAGTTCAGTTTAGATAACGTAGATAATCAGTTTTTAATGCACCCTTATGCAGGATTTCGTTTAGAGGGTGAGCTAGAATATGAGGAGCCTTGCTTATGATGGGATTATTCTTGTTTCTTTGCTCAGTGTTTATTGTTGCACTGGTTGTAGCATTTCTCTATACTCTTTTTAATAAGTGGGGATTATGGGAGTACCTTCAAATCCATGCTGATGCTTGGCTTGAGAAAATCACCAAAAAAGACACTGATATTTTGAATAGGCTATTCTCTTGCACATTTTGCACTACTTGGTGGCTTACGGTCTTAGTGTGTTTGATTTCTCTCACGTTCACGGGGGAATTATTCTTTTTATTGGTTCCTTTTTGTTCTACTCCTATTAGCAGATTTTTACTATGAGAGATTTAGTATTAGGAAAACACAAGCTGACCATCTATGATTCAATAGAAGAGCTTCCTATTGTTCGGCACCATAAGTTCAGTAAGTTGGTTCTTATAGATGCTAACATAGGTTCTGAGTTAGTGGATTTTGACTCTCACATGGAGAGAGTCATACGATATATCAGGAGTAAAAAGGTAGACCTTGCGGAAAAAGAACTTTTTAATCTGAGACAAAACGTATTTTTTATCCAGTCAGAAGTCTCTCCTAAGCATCTTGCTTTTGCTGCTCTTGTTAAAAAACTTGATGGAAAAGAAATAACCGATGTTTCTGATGAGTCTTTGAAAAAGATAGCAGAGAGTTTATCTGATGCTACAGTAAAAGAAGTGGAAGAGGCTTTAGAAGCCAGTAAAAAAAAACTAGACCTTGAGCTACAGACCTACTTCCCTAAGCTCTTTGATAGTTCTTCTATTAAAGAATACTACGATAAGCTTAAACGGAGAACCCTCCTTCTTATTAAGAAGATAGAGACGGAACTTACTTCTAAAGAAGAGGATGAACTTGAGGCTTTAACCAATGAACTAGTTTTATTCTCTGAGCCGCAGAGCTTCTCTGGACCAGAAAGTTTTGAGATACAGCAAGATAAACAGTTTGAGAATGCTTGTTTACTTATATCACAGCATACTCATACGGACCCGAAAAAATTTACAGTACTTGAATACTTTAACGCCATATTTTTTATTCAGGAACAAAATAAAACCCCTGGGATTAAAAAATCTAGAAAATAAGATACTTAAAACCCCTCTATTTTTCATTTTTATTTGTTAGATAGAGAAATATATAGAAAATTAAACAAAGTCACTTAAACAAAGAAAAAATGGATAATAACGCTCCCATCAAATACTCTGATTTGATTCAACCAGACGATAGTATTAAGGATTTACACAATCAGCTGGAAGAACTCGGTCAGACGTATACGAAGCTGATGAACTCTATTAAATCCCAGGTGGCAAGTGTTAAAAGTTCTATTGAGGGCCTTTCGGGGGCTACTACCCAAGGACAACAAGCTATTAAGAATGCTAGTTCTATGGTAGATAAATTAGCTAAGAAAGAAGTTGAGCTTGCTCAATCCACTTCTGAACAAGCTAAACAACTTGCTCAAAAGAGCGCTCAACTCCGTCACAACAATCGGGAAATGAAACTACAAGAGCAATTAGCTCGGAGTGTAGCAGGTTCTTACGATGCTCTCTCTGCAGAGTATGGTCTTATCAAAATGAGACTTAATGCTATGTCAGCAGAAGAAAGAAAAACCACCGAAGAGGGACAAAAACTTGAAGAGAGGTCTGCTTCTCTTATGGCTCAAATGAAAAAACTCCAGGAAGTAACTGGAAAACATACCCTCAGTGTCGGTGATTACGGACAAGCTACTGCTTACCTTGCTTCAGATATTAGAAACGGTATTCAGGCATTGACCCAGATGAGGATTGAAATGACCAATCTTGAAAAAGAAGGAAAGAGGGGGAGTGACAGATGGGTAGAGCTCTCTACTGAGTCTCAGCGTCTTGCTAACGACCTTAAAGAACTGAAGAGACAGTATCAAATAGTTAAACTGGAAACCAACGCTCTTGGCCAACAGACGGGTCTTCTTAATGATGCTATAGGAGTTCTTTCTGCAGGAGCTGGTGGGCTTAGTGCTCTTACAGGAGCAGTTAATCTTTTCGGGGGTAGCGCAAATGGAGCTGCTAAAGCCTTGGTAGAACTCAATTCTGTAATGGCTATAGCTAATGGTGTGTCCCAAGTCTACAACGGTATTTTCAAATCTGGAAATCTGCTTCTTATTATTAGAACAGCTCAGACTAAAGCTGCTACTCTTGCACAAAACCTCCAAACAAAATCAACTAAAGCTGCTACGGTAGCTCAAATAGCTTTTAATCTTGTTGCAAAGGCAAACCCCTATGTTCTTTTAGCAATGGCTATTATGACTGTAGTAGGGGCATTAGCTTTGTTTCTGAAAACTGGGGTTGATGTTATAAAACAACAAAAATTGATGAATCAGTATGATGCTGCTAGTATAGAATACTTACAGCAATATGCAGAAGAGTCCCAGAGACTTAACACGGAGAAACAAAAATCCTTAGAGCAGGAGTTAAATGAAGCAAAAGCTAGAAAAGCTAGCTATGAAGAAACCCAGAGATTAGAAAACGACCTTTTAGCTACTCGGAAGAAAAATAATGCTTATTACAGAGGATTTTACGCTCAAGAAATCCATGATTTAGATGCGAATAGGACTGAACTTGAAAGACTTCGCGTAGAACTTGTTCGTCTTAGTGGTAAAGCTGACGATTCTAAAGTTATGGTTCAGTTTGATATAAACACTCCGGCTCAAGAAGTTGAAGCTAGTGAAGCTATTGATATTATTCAAAATAAAATCAATACGCTAGGAAAAAAAGTAGAAATAGCTACTCAAGTTGTATATGACCAGAAACAACTTGAGTCTGATGGGAAAGTACTAGCAGCACAACATGAACAACAAATGCTAGAAGTAGAGGCTCTTGAGAGAGCCGCTCTTCGTGAAGCAGAAGATGCTCAAATCGCTCTTCTCCGCCAACGCTTTAACAAAGAGAGAGCTATTGAGAGAGCTAATACTGCCAGGCAAATTGTTGATTTGAAAGTGAGACTCCAGACTGAAAGCAATCTTACTATAGAAGCAAGAGAAGCCATCAATAGAAAAATTATTGACCTTCGAAAGAAATTAGCTCAAAATATTATTGACATCAATAACCAAGAAGAAGCAGCTAATAGAGCAGCTATCAGAGAACTGGAAGACGTAAGGATGGAAGCGAGATATGAGTCAGCAGATAAACAAAGAGCTCTTCTCAAGTTGAGTTATGATAGGGATATTGAAGACTTGCAAACTCGTCTTGCTACTGAGAAAGACTTGACTCTTAAAGAGACTGAAGCCATCAACCAACAATTATTAGCTCGTTGGGAAAAATATCTTAAGGAGAAGTATGAACTGGAGAGTCAATTAAGACAAGAACAACTTGAAAAAGAGTCCCAATCTATTAACGACCGCCTTTCTTTAGTTTCAGAAGAGACTAAAGAAGCTTTAGCTATTAGACTTGAGGCTATTGAGAATAATAGGAAGCAAGAAATAACTTCTAATAGAGCTCTTTCTGAGGAGCTTAGGAGAGATGAAGCTGAAATAAATGCAAAATATGACAGGATGATTGAGGAGGAAAAAATCACTTCTGCAAACAAAATGGCTAAATCGAAATTAGAGGTGGAACAAGCTTACGAGGAGAGCGTATTTAACCTTAAAGAACATTCTGAGAGAGCTATTAACAGATTTCAGCTTAAGCAACAGAGAGAACGTTTGCAAGAAGAGTTGAAAGCTCAACAAGCTCTTTTAGCTATTCAAACCGGGGAACAAAAAGAGTTGACTGAGACTACGATAGAAACTCTCAAGAACCAGGTTAAAAAAGTTGATAAAGAAATAAAGAAAGGAGTAAAAGTAAATAATATATGGGAACTATTTGGGTTTAGTTCAAAGGCAGCTGAGGCTATTCAAATTGTTACAGACCAGGTCTTATCTGGACTCAAAGAAATAACCCAAGCAAGATTGGAGGCTGCGGAAGCTGCAGTTGAACAAGCCCAGAAAGAAGTTGAGTCAGCTCAAAGATTTCTGGAATATCAATTAGAAGCAAGAGCTAATGGCTATGCTAATGAAGTAGAAACAGCTCAAAAAGAATTGATGCTCAGGAAAAAGACCGAGGAAGAAGCTCTTCGGGATAAGAAGAAAGCCCAGGAGCAACAGCAAGCGATAGACACGCTGACTCAGATGAGTTCACTCATCACGGCTTCAGCTAACCTTTGGGCGAGCCTCTCACCTATTACACCTGTAGGTCCTGCTCTTGCAATCGCTGCAATTGCAACGATGTGGGGTTCCTTCGCATACTCTAAAATCAAAGCGAAACAATTAACCAGTGAAACTTACGGAGAAGGAACTGTTGAACTTCTTAGAGGAGGGTCCCACCAATCGGGTAATGATGTTGATTTGGGGACCAGAAAAGACGGGACAAAGAGAAGAGCTGAAGGAGGTGAGTATTTCGCAGTAATTAACAAGAGAAATTCTAGGAAATATGGAAAACTCATCCCGGATGTTATTCACGCTTTGAACAACGGAACTTTCTCTGAAAAATACATGGGAGCATATAGTCGTCTTGGGAATATGGCTTTAGCTACTCTCGGGGGAAGCTCCACGGATGTTTCCAAACTCGAAAAAGACGTAGAAGAAATTAGAGAGCAAAATAGCACTAAAGTTTATCTAGACGGGAATGGAACTACTGTTGTAGTCTATAAGAATCTGACGAGAAGAATAAAGAATTAGGATTTTTTATTATATTTGGAAAAAATATGAATCCGATATATAAATTTCAGCTCAATCGCAATTCTAATAATCTTCTTAACCCAGAAGAGGTTATAGAAGGTTTACTGAATGAAAATACCGGACAAGTTTCAGAAGACTCTTCTTATCTTACGTCTGATTTTATGCCTGTGAAGGCTTATTATACCTATCACTTAGTCTATAAAGATAATACGGGGATAAGTATTCCAGTTATAGTTTTTTATGATGCTGATAAGAACTACTTGAGTGGTTCTTTAAGTGTTTCTTCTGCCTCCGTCCCCCAAAATGCTTCTTATGCTAGGGTTTCTGTTCCTAGCTCTTATAAGATAAAGGACTACTCTTTTAGTTTATCAAGTTACAATTTTGTTCGATTTCCTTCTTTAATAGCTCATCCAGTGTATCGGGATGACCTCAATTTAGTTTTTGAACAGGAAACAAACCAGCAATTTTTCAGAAAAAAGCTATCTGGTAAGTTGACTTTCTTAGGAGAGGATTTCAAGTGGATTAACTCGATGCCAGTAGATTTTCAATTCATTCTTGACATCTTTATCTCTTATGATAACGGGGAAACCTGGGAGAAGTATTGGGCCGGCACTTTCTGGAAAACTGACTGCGAGTTTAATCTTGATGATAAGAGTGTAGTAGTTAAACCCAATGTAAAAGACGAATATATTGACGTTTTAGCAGGCCTCGAGAAAGAGTATGATGTTATCACTCTTGCTCCTGAGATACTTCCTATCCGGATGGATAAACGGCCTATGATACAGGTCTATGTTCCGGGGCAATCCGTTATAGGATGTTTTTTATCTGGCATGTGGTGGGAACAGGAGTGCAATGCTATTTCTGACCCTTTAGCTCTTGTGAGTACGTATCACTTTTCTCTGAACAAAAGAAAAAGAATTGTTTACATACAAAATCAAACGGGTTCTACACCAAACGTAACTGGAGCATATATTGAAATATCATCTGACCCAGTCACTCATGCATACACTTGTTCTAACAGGGAGTATTCTTTTATTTTTGACCCAGTTACTTATGAAACAGATTACTGTTGGAAGATTGTAAGAGAATCAGATGGAACACTTTTATTTTCCTATTATTCGCCTAAGTCGAGTTTTGTTCCTACCCATATGGTTTTAGGGGCTAACCAACAGGCAGCATCTGGAAATGTGAGTGTAGATACCAGCTACATAGAAGTGTATTCTCGTTTTGTTTGTGATACTGATTACATTAATGGAGTTGCTACTTATGCAATTCCCTCGGGGGATATTTGTCCTGATAATAGAAACTATCACAGAGTTATAGGTTACCATTTCCCCGACACCATAGAATTTTCTACTAATTTTACTACTACTCCTACGCAGTGGGGTATACGTCAACCAGGAATCTATTATCAAAAGCCTTATGTTTTAGGAGTTCCCGAATGGTACCCGGTATCACGAAGTGCTTGGGGTTCTTTCTCGATATGGTTTTCTTTCTCGCCACTAGATGAATTGGTAGAACAAAGCGGTAGAAAAGAATTTACATTGAGACACACATATCCCCTAGACTCAGTGATTTCTCGTCTTCTTGAGAAAGTAGCTCCTGGGATTAAACACGAGTATACGCCCGAATACTCTGAGTTTTTATACAGTCTTAATAATCCACTCATCCCTGGGATAGAGCAAAGATTGTTTATATCACCAAAGTCTAATTTGATTGTCTCAGGATATGACCAACCTGCTCAAAAAGCTCCTGTCACTCTTAAACAAGTGATGGATATGCTCAAAGACTGCTTCAGATGCTACTGGTATATTGAAGACGGTAAATTTAAGATAGAGCAAATAGAGTTTTTTAATAATGGCGGTTCTTATTATGGTCAACCGGTTATAGGAATAGACCTTACTCAACAAAAAGTAAGTAGAAACAACAAGAAGTGGTCTTTTGCTACATCTAAATTTACTTATGAAAAACCAGAGATGACAGCAAGGTATCAATTCGGATGGATGGACGATGTGACTACGCCTTTTAACGGGTATCCTATTAACATTGATTCTAGATACGTCAACTTGGATAAAGTTGAAGAGACTAAAGTTGCTCAGTTCACATCAGATGTAGACTATATTCTTCTTAATCCTAGCGAGATTTCTAATGATGGATTTGTTCTACTTGCCGCAAAAAGGGATATAATATACCGTCAACAAGAAAGCATAACTTTCAGTAGACTCGCTCCCTATGACCTAGATTTTACTGGAAATGGTTTGCCTATATACTTATCATTTAATATAGCGGGAGGACCTGGGGGTTCTATCTATATGATTTATTTCATAGATAGTAACGGTAATAGTTTAGGGGACGACATAAAAAGAGGAAGTCTCACACCTGATGGGGAAAATGTTTCCGTTATTGGAGTAGAAATACCCAGCGGAACAACTAAAATTCGTTTCTATGCTGTTCATCCAATCAATCTGATAAATCCGCAAGGAGCAGTTACCAATCTTATTATCTATCAAGGTTATAAACTTCCTTATTATAGATATGATGAACCAAACGGGACCCAGCATTATCTACAAAACGGGTATGTTTCTTTTGCTTTTCTCCAGAAGTATTATGCTTACGACATGCCTGCTTATAACTATACCATCAACGGGGAAGAGTTTTATGCTCTCGGTATTAAAAAGCTAAAGACACAGAAGCTGAAATTTCCTTGTTTTAGAGACCCTAATTTGGTCCAGCTGATTAAAACCGAGATGGGTAACGGTAAAATTAAAAAAATATCATTAAATTTGTCGAGTAGAAACGCAGATGCTTCACTAAGCTATGACACCGAATAACAACCTTAGCGTCCTTCCTTGGTATCGTTCTATAGAAGAACAGAACGCTAAGAAATGGTGGATTTATGGCAAAGTATATCCGTTATTCACTCCTGCAAGTTTTCTTCTTCCTTTTCAAATAACTCGTGAACCCCTTCGTGATTACGATGTTTTACAAGAGCCTGTTGATACTTGGGAAGGCTATTGCCCGATGGAAGACTTCATAGAGAACAGGGGGGGATTTACCATGTCAAGTTTTTCTATTGTTGGACAGAAAGCTATCCGTGTTGAAAACATACCTTCTGTAGCTCCTCTTAGTGGGGGATGGGCTAATGCTAATTTAATGGACAGTGAAGATAATTTCATAGGATATTTCAGTGAAGAACTGGGAGAAGGAGAGCATTTCTCCGGTATTTGGGAGTTGCCAGAAGGAGCCACCTATATTAACATTGCTGTTGATGATACATCAAGCGTGTATTTCTTAGGCGATACGCCTTCCCCCCTCCTCAGCGCTGAACTTTATAATCGGGACGGAGAACAAATTGGCTCTAACTTCATTAACAATTTGACTGATGCGGGTTGTATTATTAAAGCTCTTACTGGTTCCGATGTAATAGTCTTCCCTGGTCTTCTCCCTGTTTTTCTCAATATGAAAAATGGGCAATATTATATTAAACTGTCTGACAAAGAGAATACGTGGTATTCGGAAGTTTTCACTGTAGTCAATGATATAGAGCCTTATCTCAAATTGGAATGGTGGGACGTAGAGGATTTTGTTATGGACGCTGGAACAATAGTTTATAGAAATCCTTCTTTCCGTAACGTAGTCTATCTTCCAGTCGATATTGCTAAACCAGAATATCAGTTCGAAGAAGAAGGAGAAACCAGGGACGGATATTTCTTCTCCACTAAACAGATTTCTGAGAAGAGGTATAAATTTACCTTCTTGGCTCCCGAATATCTCTTAGATGTTCTTCGGTTTGTTCGCATGTCAGATTTCGTTCAGATAACAAAGAACGGTAAACTCTATAAAGTTGATACGTTCTTATTTACACCGGAGTGGGAAGGGAATGGAGATGTTGCTAAAGTAGATGTTCAATTCGACACCGATACAGTAGCTAAGAAAATTGGGCTCGGTTATATTGCACAAAATACCGGGGACTTCAACGATGATTTCAACGACGATTTTAATAACGAATAGATATGGCAAATTATAACAATCTTATTGCTGCTATCGAAGGAGCTATTAAACAGAACGGTAACAATGAAATTACCGGTAACATTCTCCAAGGAGTGCTGAAAGCTGTTGTTAACTCCCTTGGAGCTGGCTATCAGTTTATGGGTGTTGCTATTCCTTCTACAGACCCAGGAACTCCTGACCAGAAAGTTTTTTATTTCGCTACCCAAGAAGGAGACTATCCCAACTTCGGAAGTATTCATGTTGATGCTGGGGAGTTAGCTATTCTTAAATATGACTCTTCTTGGTCTAAGTCAAACTTAGCAGTTGATTTAGGGAGCAACTATCTAGCAAAAGATAATACTACTCCATACACCCCTACGGGGGACTATAATCCTGCTACCAAGAAATATGTAGATGATGGGCTTAGCGGAAAAGTTAGCACTGTGCCGGGAAAAGGACTTTCCTCTAACGACTTCACAACTGAAGACAAAGAAAAATTGAACTCAGCTATAACGGATGCTCCTGTTGATGGCTTGCTCTATGGGCGCAGCAATCGCCTGTGGCAGCCCATCGCCCTCATCTCCGGTTTGCTGGTTACGATTAACCATCCAAACGATGTGTTGGATGGAGATTATACCGTTATTGTACGGGCAGCCGGCGAAGAAATCAGCAAGACATACGATGGACCCGGGATGGCAATTTCCGTTCCGGCTGGTGTGCGTGTTACCGTTTTTGTCAAAGCGCCCGCAAATTTCACGGCGCCGCGTCCGTTTATTTACGATAGTGTGTTAGGGGTTACGCGAACATACGAAGGCACATCAATTGCAATTGTTGATGGCTACTATGTACTAACCGATGGAGGTAATTATGTTCCATTTGACCAATGGACATCAGCATACAACGAACACGCAATTGGTTTGGGGTATTATTCTTCCGAAGTTTCTTTTGCCGTATCAAAAGTATTCGGGAGATTAGATAATGTATATGGGGGCAACCGAGATACGACCATTAATTGGGGGTCGGCAAATTTCGATTGTTCGTCAATCGGAATGATGCAAGCATCCGATGTAACATCCGCAAGACAATTGCCGCTTTGTGGCGAATTGAACAGCCGCGCAATGGTCGAAAGCCATATTGCGTTGCAACCGAATTGGCGTAACGAAACTATTGTAAACTCAACAACGCAAGGATATTTCCCAATTGCTATGGTTGCCCACAAATTCAAAACAGTAATTGATGATGATTATGGCAATTGGAGGATACCCGACATTAAGGAGGCAGATATAATATTGGGTATGCGTTCGAAATTTGCACTTATAGGAAGTGTCGTTGATAGCGCTTGGGGGAATTATGGATTTGGATTAACTACATGCATCCCAGTGCCAAATAATAAATTTTGGGGATATGCAATAAGCGAATTACGAGAAAGTGATGGAAGAACAAGTTATATTATGAGGACATATGGTGTACCAACTTCAGTTTTACCTGTAAGAAATTTTTGACGATATGAAAATTACGGCATTTATTAAAAAGGATTTCCAAGGAAATTTCCACATCTTTTCAAAAGACGGAAAATATTACGTTCAATGGGATTTCGTACCATCCCCAGATGTGGCAGGTTGGGGAAATGTAACAGAGGATTCAACGCGGCCACAAGGGGATTACAAATCCGACATTAAAGCAATTATCCGGTTGCGTTACGACGAAGATGATGAATTTGCGTTGCAACGCCAGCGCGACACAAAACCGGATGATTTCGCGGAATACAACGCGTTTTGCGAAGCGGCCAAGGCAGAAGCCAAGAAACACAATTAAGGCAATGGAAACGAACATTTGGATTGAGGTAGCAAAGATTGTCGCAGGGATAATAACCGGCGGTGGCCTTTGGGCGGTTATAAAAGCCCGCATTGACAAAAAGAAAACGCCTTATGACATGTTTATGGAATTGTTGAATGAGCAACGCAAATTCTATGAACAAAGGAATGCGGACTACGAGCAAGAAAAATTGGATTCGGCCGAAAAATCATCCGTTATAATGCAGTCGCATTTTTGCAAGCACAAGTTTCGTGACCCTGATATTGTTTGTCCCATTGATATTGCAAACGACGAAAGGTTGAAACGTCGTTGCGAAAGATGCGGTTACACTAAACAGGAAAAGAGCGATGAAGAAAATTGACAATATGAAAGAAGTAGATGAGTAAGTATTTTTCACCAACAGAGTTTAAGAGGTGTGACCCGCCTTGCTCCATTGAACAAATGGATGAACGCCTTCTTGTAGTTCTTGATAAAATCCGGGAACTTGCTGGGATCCCCCTGGTTCTCAATTGCGCTTACAGGAGCAAAGAACATGACTTAGCAAAAGGAAGAAGTGGTAACTCTGCTCACACTAGAGGCCTTGCAGTTGATATACGATGCACCACTTCTCAAAATCGTTATAAAATTATTAGAGCGGCTATTCAAGTAGGAATTAATCGCATTGGAATAGGGAAGAATTTTATCCACATCGATGTAGACTCTTCTCTCCCCCAGAATGTTATTTTCCATTACTATTAACATCATACTAACCTTATAGTTACTGATATTAACCCTTATTACTAACCCTTTAACAAAAATGCCTTATGAACAAAGAGGAAATCAAAGCCTTGATTGCTGAAAAGATTGCAGGACAGGGCAACCAAGTAGACCTGAGTGGAGCTTTGGCTCAGATTCTCGGAGAGCTTGCTGGTGCATCTGCACCTATCGAAGTTACCAACATTGAAGCGTTGACTACCGAGCAGCTTGACAGCTTGCAGGTTGGTGACAAAGTGGTGAAGGTCACCGGAAACCAGAAGCATCTCTATCTCGTTACCTACAAGGGCGAAGGCGCAGGACAGGGAATTGTCCTTACCTACAATGCCTGCGGTTATGGAGAAGCCATCGCCTACAACCGTACGGAGAGCGGCTGGGAATTTGACTCCAAAGACGTCAAAACCTACGGAGAGTAACGGATGAAGAGCTTCCTTACAAAAATTGCAATTGCAGTCGTCGTGTTTGCGATGATTGCAATTGCTTTCTTTTGGATGGGTTCAGAACTTAAGAAAATATCCCGTGAAAGGGATATGTATGCACGGAATAACATCGCTTTGCTTTCTGATGTTGAGGTCTACAGAACGAAAGATTCTCTCAGTGCTGCTCGAGCAGAAGCATTGGAGCTTACTGTTCGTGACTATCAACGTTTCAGAGCAGAAGATGCTGCTTTAATAAAGACTCTGAAGGCTAAGAACAGAGACCTTACAGCTATCAACTCCGTTCAGTCCCAAACTATACTCACTCTCTCATCCATTCCAAAGGACACTATTATCATCAGGGATTCTATTCAAATACCTGCAATTAGAGTTGTATGTAGGGATCCTTGGTATGATTTCGAAGGCGTTCTCACTAAAGACTCATTTACTGGAAAACTCCATAATAGAGACTCTCTCGTAGTCGTAGAAACAGTCCAATATAAACGATTCTTAGGATTTCTCTGGAAGACGAAAGAGGTGAAGAGCAGACAAGTAGACGTAGTGAGTAAGAACCCACACACAAACATTTCTGACGTTGAACTAATCATTATAAACAAATAAAGCTATGCCAGTCAGACGAGTACCAGGCGGGTATCAATGGGGGACCTCTGGAAAGGTCTACCCTACGAAAGCCCAAGCAGAAGCTCAGGGAAGAGCTATCTATGCCTCGGGGTATAAAGGTAAACCTTCCAAATAGACCCTTCCTATTGTCTCATATAACCCATCTATTTTTCACTTTTAACCCTTGGCCAACATAAATCATTGCCCAAGGGTTAATTGTTTAATATAGGTCACCTATATCATTATAATCATAATCCCAACAAGAAAGAACGTTCAGGATAGGGCAAAGTGGAAAAAGGTGGCCTTGCCGTTTAGAAAGTTCAGTCTCATTAAGAAACACTCTCATATAATCTTCAGAAGCTTCTTCGGATATAGAGTCTAATTCTTCCTGCTCTATAGAATTGAGTTCCTTCATTCCATCAAGGAAACTAGGTTTAGGGACGAGAAGCGCCCACGGGGTTCTTTTTACTTTCATTTGCTTTCCTCCTTTCTTGCATTAAGTCCAAGTTCATAAAAGTGACGGGCAACTGTTTCAAACGCGCTACGATTAATTGATAGTAGTGATTTTTCATCCCAGCCAAGATTGAAACGAGGATTCCAAACTACATCAATTTCTTTCTCCAAATCCACCTCCGGCTGCTCCTGTTGGAGAGAGGTGACATTTTCGATAAGTGCTTGATATTCTCTTGCAAGAAGTGCCATTAAATCTATATGGTCAATCGGGAATTTAGTTGGGTCAACCATCTTGGATTTATAGGATTCCATTATCTTATTGAGATATGCAATCAGTTTTTCTGCGTCAATGTATTTGCTCATATCACATCAGTTTTTTTAGGTCATAGTAAAGTGATTCAAGAGCGGTACTTTGAAAGGCAGATACTATGATTTCTAAAGCATCCATCTGCTCCTCGCTTGGCTTCCAAGAATGACTGAGGGATTTGAATTTGTTGTGTAAGTATTTAAGCCAATTTATATCATCCCATAGTACAACATTTGGCCCCTTACTGTATTGCAACTCCAGTTGTTTAATATAATTCTGCCAATTAGCCTCATCTTCCTCGCTCCACTCTGCGGGTTTCTGCTCATAAAGTTCCTTAACAGCACTAATAGCACATTTATGCTCTAAAATTCCATCATCCGTCTGGTATTCATCAACCTTACCAAGAGTCTTTTGTAGTATGTCAACGGCTGCATACAACCCATCAATGCCATAATCTTTACTTTTTGGCAATTCAGTGGGCTTCTGCTCTTTCTGTTTTTCGATACCGAATAAGTATCCTTCACGAAATCCCTTAGCATGAGCACATTCCACATAGTCATCTTCCAACTTGTCAACATTTTCATATCCGTTGTGATAATTATTCCATGCCTTTTCAAGTGCAGATTCAAAGGACTCTTTTGCATCATAGATAGGCTTCATCCTATCATATTTCTGCTTTTCGAGGTAGGCAAGAGCCTCCTCTTTTGTTGTGCGTGAACCGGGTGAAACCGCACTACCGTCTGTAAGTCCAAATTCAATTAAGGCTATGATGTCTTTCCTTACCCTCTCATCCTCGCTTTCTGCAAGTTCTGGGATAAGAGCCTGTAATGATTCCCGCAAAATTGAGTGTGATGGAGCGGGCCAATGCTTTTTAATAACTTCAATTGCTTCTTCTCTTTTCATAATAGTTTCATTTTTTTAGTCAGCTGCAAGACAAGTTGCGTGATAAGTCCTCCCATAGCCCCACCGACTGCTCCGATGGTGACGATGCCTACAAATTCCTCCATCACTCGTCCTCCTTTCTTTTGATTGTCAGTTCCACTTCTATCGGCTCGTCCTCCCAAGTGAGAGTGGGGACGGCATTGCTTTTAAGTGTATAAGATTTCCGTCCTTTTGTAATCCAAACTCCCACATCGGAGATTATTTTCCTCTGAGGCAAACAATCATAAATCCGCAACTCTCCGTCTTTATCCCGTGCCACCCATCCCGTGATGGTGCAGATGTTCTGCTCTTTTTGACTCTCATTTGCCATATCTCTTTGAATGGTATCGAGAACTTCTCTTGCTCGACTCATGGCCTGTGTCCGAAGCTTATATTCTGTAACTTCTCCGTCAGTATCATGTAAAAGCCAATGAGCAAGCAGATACTCCAACTCTGTCATAGGTCTATCCTGCTCGACGGGGACGAGGAAGAGGTCATAATCGCTTTTTTCGCCTAGCCAACGCTTTCCTGTAATAAAACAGTGATAATCATACTCATTGCCATCTTCATCTGTGGCAATAACAAGCAAAGGTTTTTTTGTACTGTACGGCAAAATAGTGTAATTCATATCCCAGCAAACAATCCTCGCTGGTTTTCCGTTTCGCGTGGAGACGCGATACCTGCCTGCCTCGATGTCGGCGCGGTACTTGATATTAAAGTGTATTCTTTCAGTTTTCATTGTCTTTCAAAATAATCGCAAGGTTCAGAGTTTGGAAACATAATCCCGTAATTTTCTGGCTCCAGTGAGCAGTGATTTTTTCTATCTTCAAAAAATTTACAATCTTTACAAAACATTGTCTTAAAATTTAATCCACGCCCGCCGGCTTATTTCAATATCGGTGTGGTCAAATTTGTCTGCCGGCAGCCGAGTTTCATAATCAGTTTTCTTTAGGAAGTTCAACAAATTCCAAGAGTTTGTCCAAGTCCTCCTCTTCCCCTTCTACAACTACTCTTGCTTCAATTCCCACCCCGATTTCTAGGAGTGTGCAATGGTACTCACTGCAAGACGATTGAATCAATGCAGCTTTTTCGCAGGTTGTGATAATTGTACGTGTCATTCTATTTCAAGTCCAGTTACTATTTGATAAATTTGATAAGTGAGTGATACATCATAAGTAGCATCATGTAAGCGTTCTTTATCAACTTCAATACCAAGTGTCTTTGCAACTGTATGAAGTTGGAAATCAGGCATAGAAGCTCTACGGGGTTCAAGGTATTCAGAAGCTAATACTAAGACGTCTCTTGAATCTGACCAGAACCAAGAACCAAAATATGGGTCATCACAAAGTGTAAACCACATCCGCAAGAACTTGTCATCAAATCCCCTATTATTGTACCCAACAAGATATGCCTTTGATTTCTTGTCATACTTATCGACGTATTTTGCAATAGTACGGCAGAAAGTGTTCTTAGCTGTCTGCATATCGGGGTAAGATAGGATAGTTTCCTTAGAAACTTTGCAAGTATCTAGAGCAGACTGGTCTATCAGAGCTTTAGGATGTGGTCTGGAGTAAATGTTAAAAGTTTCTTTGATAACTCCGTCAACTTCAATTATCCCAGCTATTTGATGAAGGGAATGTTTGTTAGGTTCAGTTCCCGTAGTCTCTACGTCGTAAAATATCTTAATCATTTTCCTTCTCCCAATAGCCATAGATTTTTCTTCCGCCGCAATCCCAGATGTCCCAATACTTGCCTTCGCTGACACATGTGTGATGCCGTGAAAGAGATAAGACGTAGGTCCCTTCTGTGTGTTCTTTTGCAAACTGTTGTACTGTAGGTCTAGATTTTCTGGTGTTATGGGAATGCCATTTCCATCCAAGTTTCTTATAGACTACTCTCTCGCCCTCTTTGCAATTTGGCATGAGTTGTTCTTTGATAGTAGAAATGAAAGCGAAGCAATATGCCTTCTTCCACTCCCATCCAGTTGCTTTACAAAGGGCTCTGATAACACAATCACCATCAATGTGAGTGTTAGGCTGGAAGTATTCAAATTCATTCCGAACTGTTACTTCCTTGTCGTTGATGATTACCTTTTTCATTCATCAATCAAGTTTAAGAAAGCAGTCCATCCCGGAGGATTATTACGTATGTTAAATATACTATCGGGAAGCTGATACCAAAGACCTTCAAGTTCGTTTCTCAAGGAAGCCTCTTGGTCGTTCTCTGCAAGTTCCCAGAGTTCCAAGAATTTTTTGGCTCCAGCATATTTAGTTATGAACCACTCAAAAAGTCCTTTTTTCTCGAGATACTCTCTACAGAAGTCAGAGAGTTCTTCTCTCTTCTTCTTTCCTGTTGCTCGTTCTCTCCTATGATTATTATCTTCGAAGAGCTGAGACTTAGTTTTTTTCTTTCCCATTGATTGCCTCTTTAGTGTTAATAATTAGGTTAAACAGGAACCACCAATATGCGATAGTTCCGATAGAAGTGAATAGGCCGGTGAGCCCTACTTTAAGAGCTAGCTTACAACCAAACCAGATACACAAAATCGGTGAAGAGAAGAAAGCAAGTAGCCCTAAAGCAGCTATGAATACTACAAAGAGTATCATTTTAGTTTGTTTGCTGAGTTTGTCTGTGAGTTTCATATCCTTTTTGTTTTCACAAATATAATCATTTTCACACAAGAGAAAAAATTTTTTGTCAGAATGTAGTGCTGTGCCAGCTTAAAAATAGGGAAAGGAACCTAAGCCCCTTTCCCTAAAAGAGTGATATGTTTTCGGACTATTTTGTTCCAGTAGAACCAAATCCTCCTTCTCCTCTCTGGGTTTTTTCTTTGAAGAGAAAACTCTCATCAGGAACTTCCTCAAGGTCTTCATAAGACACGGGAACGAGAAGTCCTTGTATGAGCTTTTCCCCGGGTTCGATTTTTTGTACGTCTCCACTAATGTTGCGGACGTGAAGATGAACTTCTCCTTGGTAGTCTTCATCAACTACACAAGCTCCAACCTGGAGGCCTTTCTTGACAGCGACCCCCGATTTGTTCTTGAAAATAAGAGCATATCCTTCCGGCACTTTCATTTTTATACCAGAGGGGATGTTTACTCCATCACCAGGGAGAATGAAAACTGTTCCGGGAAAATCATTAGGGACGAAAAAGTCAATCCCTGCAGAGAGAGGCGTCCCCCGTACGGGGCTTTTAACATTTCTTGTTTTGCAAAATTTCATAGCAGTATTATTTAATAATGTCTTCGAATTTACTCAGAAGGAAAGCTCTATAACCCATAGGGTTATTCCGAATCATGTTGTTTTTAAGTGGAAGTTTCGGCCTATCGATAATCT
>Ga0310696_10002451_pt1 | contig 24515 bp, 11 predicted proteins | sample AusTroGonzalo_MG_4_FD_203885 | JGI IMG/M metagenome (GOLD analysis project Ga0310696, IMG submission 203885) | Bovine rumen microbial communities from tropical cattle in Woodstock, Queensland, Australia - Gonzalo_02 (v2) (version 2) | ecosystem: Host-associated > Mammals > Digestive system >...
GTCATAAATCGTCTCGTGAGCAGCCAGCGTAAAGTTACGCTTGGTCAAACCGGACGAAGGACAATCCAACGACTGACCGGCTACCAGGTCAAGAACGCCGTCACCATCATTGGTGATAGAGATCTTCACGTCTTTCTTGACAGCCTCTTTCGCTTTGGTCAAGTCGATTTTCCACCATGCAGCATAACCTGCAGTCTGCGAAGCCCATTCACCCATCTTGAGGGTGCGAGCGTCCTTACAGGTCTCATCCAAATCTTCTGTCTCAAATACCCTTGCACTCAGTGTAATCGAGTCTGTGGACCAGAGAGTCAAGTAGATTTCTGTTTGCTGCATTCTTACCAGCAGACTGGCATTTGCCGTGTACGATTTGTACTGGTGAGGACCAATCGTGTATCTCTTGGTTTCCTTTTGGCCAACCACCGCCTCCATGTAAACCTCTACCGATTTGTCACGGCTGGGGTTCGTCAGGTACAAACTCAGCGATGGGTTATCCTCTTCGTAAAGAGGAGCCAAATCTACACGATACCAAAGAGTCTGAGGCTGGCCGGACTTGTCCAGTCCATGACCAATTCCCGTCCCTTTGCGCAAGTCGAACTCAATGGCATTTGCCTTTGCATTACCGGAACCGTCACCCATAGCCATCATGCAGACAGCCATCAGGGTCGCTACGGAAAGTAATAGAATTCGTTTCATGTAATTGTTTGAATTAGTTAATAATAATTGTTAATTGTTTTGTTTGTTGTTTATTTTTTATTGTATTTGTTGTCCCGTTAGGGTATATTTGCGATCATCAATGAGGATGTATAATTGTCCGTTCTCCAATATTTTACGGACCCTGTTTTCTGAATCCTCCGCGCGCTCAATACTTGTCGGATCAGACGGTATCTCCACTCGCTCGATAGTCAACTGTATAAACCGCGTGCAGGTATTGGCTTTTTCAATCGTGTACGTATAGTCGCCGAAATCCGTATAGGTCTCGCCCGTGTACACATTATAATAACCGCTCATGATCGTGATCTCATTCATCTGAACGGTATCGTATTCCATTGCCTGAGGCACTGTCTGCAGCTTGATGTCCCGCGTGGTCAGCATATTCGACTTGTACCAAAGTGTGTCTGTAAAGGCCGTGTCTGCGCTATAGGTACGGAAATCTATCTCCTCGTTTATTTTTATACCCGTGCATACTTGCTTGTCCACTGCCGGACGAGCTTGGTCTGCGAAAACCGGGTCGTTATACCAGAAGATACGCCCTATATTCCCTGCTGCTTGTGTCAGGTAGAGCCATACGGAGTGATGCTCCTCTTTCGCCTTCTTGATTTTGTCAACGCTCGGCAGATACACATGGAGCGAATCCGAGAGCGTTGTATGACCTATCAGTTCACCCGTGCAACTGTCCAACAGTAGCGAAACGGTACAGGGCTTGTTCTGCCTCTGGTACCAGTGAACGAATGCCTTGCCAGACTCCGGTAACGATGCTTCATCCAACCGGAAAGCATACTCCTCATTACTGCATACGCCTTGGATTCCGGGTTGCAGGGATACAGGATTGTCACATACAGTCGGCATCGCCTCACGGTCAATAACCAGCTGCAGGATACGCGTACACTCTTCCTTACTCTCTATCGTCAATGTATAGTTGCCGAAATCCCGGAATACCTGGCCGGTTTTGGGCTCCTTATAGCCGATCTTAATCGTAGCTTCATTCATATAGACGGTATCGTAATCGATAGGAGCCGGCAAAAACTCAATATTCACATTCCGCGTGGTCAGCGAGTCCGCTTTGATCCAAAGCGTATCCGTGAACGCAGTATCCGAAATGTAAGTGCGCAAATCGACGCTGTAGTACTGGTTCATACGGGTACACAAATGCTCATCCACTGCCGGAAGCGGCTCTGCCGCATACTTGGGATTATTACGCCAGTAGATACGTCCCGTTACTCCCTTCTCATGTCGCACATGCAACCATACGGAACGCCCGGCCTCTCTCACTTGCTTAAGCACCTCCGCATTCGGTTGATACACATGCAGGGAGTCCTGAAGCACAGCCTGTCCGATAGTGTCTCCCTCGCAATCATCCAAGGTCAGCCAAATCTCACAGGGCTTGTTTTGCTTCTGGTACCAGTGAACGAAAGCCTTGCCGGAGACCGGCAACTGGTCGGATTCCATCCGATAGACATTCTCCGTCGTATCGCATACATAGGTCATACCCGGATAGAGCGGCACCGGATTGTCACACTCGGATTTGGGGCCCTGGTCATACGGATAGCAATATACCGTTCCTGTGCAATTATCTGAATTGAGATAAACACGTACATGCGGTTTAACCAAAGTGATAGCCTGCTGCATGGTTTCACTCGCCTGCTGTATCTTGTCGTTTATCTTCTGCGCATCCATGTCGCGCATCGAGTTCTTGCCAATTGTCAAGGTGAAGGTCGGAACCTTACCGGTGCAGAACGTATAAGCTTCCAACGTCACGGAGCAGTCGGAGAACCAATATGCAGACAAACCCTGCAACAGGTCTTTTACCTCCGCCTGATACCATAGCGTATCGCGCGATTTCAACTCGATCACCATCGGGAAGGCGAAATCACCGCTTCTTTCCTTGCAGTCGCAATAGTAATACGGAGCCTCAATAGCCAGCGCCTCTTGCTCGCACAAAGTGAGCGGCGGCGCCATTGCCGGCCGTTCTTGAGCAGCGATACTCATCATCGCCATCACTCCGATTAATATGTTAATGAATCTCTTCATATTTCCAATCACCAATTCCCAATCACCCCTCTTCCTTGTACATCGTACATCCGTCCTTCGTACATCAAATAGAGTTGGCCGTTAATCAGCACTTTCCGGACACCGGATGTCGATTGCCGAACAGAGTCGATTCCTTCCGTTGAGAAGGAGTTGTTATATACCTCTCCGCAGAGGAACTGTACCTGAACGGCCATCTGTCCCACTGCTATCCATTGTGCATGGTTCTCCACTACAATCGGCACATATTCGGTTGTACCTTTATAGCGAATGCTCCATGCTACGCGCTCTACCGGAACCAACTCGCCGACGTAGTATGCCCGCAGGTTGCTCTCCGCGCGTTCTAAATCCAACAGCGTACTGTCCGGCCGGATTTCAAGTACCACACCTTCCAGGAACGAGAGTTGACTCGGAGACTCGAAGCGGTAAGGTATATAGCGGCGAACCCATTCCTCGTTCACACGCTCATCATGCGGCGAATTGGCACCCTCGCAGAAATAAATCGTATCATATTTGGTGCAATCGCCAATCAGCGTAAGATGAATCGTAATCGTAGAATCACAACCCGCTACATTCTTCGTCATCTCCACATAGTCACCCGATTCCTCATACGTCTTGCCACGCGGGGAGGTATAGGAAAGACAGCGGGTCACCGTTTCTTCGCCTACCGTCGGTCTCAGAATCGTCAGGTGCAAAGTCAGCGTACTATCGCAACCCGCTTTGTTCGTCAACTTATGCGTGTACTCTCCCGATTGCGTATATTCCGTGCCATACCACGTGAACGAACTGCAATCCTTGGCTATCGTATCGCCCGTTGTGGGCTGATTAATCGTCAGATGCAAGGTCAGTGTACTGTCGCATCCTGCTTTGTTCGTCAGCTTATGCGTGTACTCGCCCGATTGCTTATATTCCGTACCGTACCAGGTGAACGAACTGCATTCCTTCGCTATCGTATCACCTTTAGAAGGCTGGTTAATCGTCAGATGCAAGGTCAGTGTACTGTCGCATCCTGCTTTGTTCGTCAGCTTATGCGTGTACTCACCCGATTGCGTATACTCCGTGCCATACCACGTGAATGAACTGCATTCCTTCGCTATCGTATCACCTTTAGAAGGCTGATTAATCGTCAGATGCAAGGTCAGTGTACTGTCGCATCCTGCTTTGTTCGTCAACTTATGCGTGTACTCGCCCGATTGCGTATACTCCGTGCCGTACCATGTGAACGAACTGCATTCCTTGGCTATCGTATCACCTTTAGAAGGCTGGTTAATCGTCAGATGCAAGGTCAGCGTACTGTCGCATCCTGCTTTGTTCGTCAACTTATGCGTGTACTCTCCCGATTGCTTATATTCCGCACCGTACCAGGTGAACGAAACGCATTCCTTCGCTATCGTATCACCTTTAGAAGGCTGATTAATCGTCAGATGTAAGGTCAGCGTACTGTCGCATCCTGCTTTGTTCGTCAACTTGTGCGTGTACTCACCCGATTGCGTATATTCCGTGCCGTACCAGGTGAACGAACTGCATTCTTTGGCTATCGTATCACCTGTCGATGCATGATTGATGGTCAGATCGTAAGTTGTTATCTTGCGGTCGCCGCCATCAAGAGCAGTCGTATCCTTGACAATCTGAGACGTCGTATAGGTCTTGCCGCCGATCATATAACTCTCGCAGGCGCTCACTGTCTCCGAGGCATAAGTCGTATGATGAATCACCAGATGTAGCGTATGAAGATGCTCGCAACTGTACGGACCGGATATGATGGTCGAATAATTACCGCTCTCCGCATAAGTCTCGCCGCTTATATCCCATGTATAACTGTCCCAAGCTTCCGCGCTGCTCTCCTCATCCCCGGGGCACTCTACCGGCTGAACCAGAATAGACGCATACTCATGGGCACGAATCTCCACAATCTGCATCTCGTCAGATTCCTGAACCAGCCATATCCAGCCATTGCTGCATTCCGCAAAAAACGCCTTAGCGGGAAGGACCGTTTCTCCAGACTTTGCCTCCGGAACAGGACCGAAAACAACCGGCGACACATAGGTAATCGTAGCCGGAAGGTTTTGCGAATTGAGACGAATATAGTTACCGCCGCTCTGAACGGACAGACGGGTCTCTTCGGTTACAATAGTGGGTTTGTCAGGTGTCGTACCGGCGGGTTTCAAATCCTCCGCATAACTCATCACGATGCCGCTCAACAGCATCATCCACATCGCCCACGCGCGTAATATTTTATTCACACTATTCATGTACATGTACGTATGCACTTGCATACACACGAAAAATCAGGGTACAAAGGTACTCTTTTTTTTTGAAATACGCAAGTATTACGCCCAAATAATGGTTATTTTTATCAATTTTTCTACACTTTTGATGTTTTTTCCACATCAAGGAAGTGTTATTTCTATTTGTTCGGTCTCTCCGATGACCGTATATATTCCCGATGGAAGGTTCAAAATATGTGCTTCTTCGGGCACAGCATCCCATTCTTCCGAGGTCCCTTCTACGGTTACATGCTGCGCTTTGGTCACACGCACCACCACGGTCTGTCCCACGCACTCGGCGGCTATCGTTGCCGACGGGTATTCCGGATCTGCCTCTGCTGGAGCTTCTGAACTGATAGTCACGTTTGCGTCTGGTGAAACGGTGTGATAAAATCGCATATATATATATCCCTCTTTGCCGATTTGGTCCTTCCACTCTGCCAGTTTCTCTTTAGTAATTTTACCTGTCGTCGCTAACGTCCTTTTTCCCAACGTTCCCCAGTCGTCACGCGGATTATCAAAGGCATCACAAGATTCTGCAAAATAAGCGACACATTGTTTGCCGGACTTTAAGAATGTCATATTGAGGTCTGCTCCAAGCCAGTCAGGATAATAGATTCTGTAAGTGGTTGTAGACTTTGGGATAACCGTTATTGTCTGCGTGGACGCAAACGGGAGCAAGAGGGCATTCTTATAGCAATTCGAGGCATACCACATCTCCGGAGTAACCGTAGTGGCTTCCGTGCATTCGAACTTTACATACAGATATTTCTCTTTGGTCTTGGACCAGAAGGAGGTTAGTTCAGACGCCACTAATCCCGCCCAGTGCCCCTCGGCTGACCGGTTGAACTGATATTCTTTTTTGCTGACGGAATTGAATTTTGGGGTGGTATCCATCAGCATCGTGAATACATGCGCCGTGGGCGTAGAGAATTTGGTATCTTTCGTCCATGAATCGGGGATAGCGAATACCGCATTGGAATTGGCATCCAGCGCATACGTGCTCCCGTATCGCATCAAGGTCGCATTGCCGCGGGGTTTCGCTTGGGGAGCCTTGGTTATTTTCATTTCTCCCGGCTCCTCGCTATAGAACTTAGCGAAGTACATACCGGCTTGAGGGGTCGTATATTCCGGATTGTGCATCCAGTCATAGATCGTCGTGGCGAGCACTTTATACGGAACTCCGGGATCAACAGTCCTCCTGTCGATTACATCTTCGTTGCCTCCGTCTGTCGGATCGAAATCACAGGAGATTGCTACTGCCATCGTACAAGGCTTCGTTCCTTTCCATGTATAGAGGATCGTATCTTCCTGCCATTGCAGATAGGGAATGATTACGTGTGTTTCCTTATCTTTCGCCGCTACTTTTACCGTATCACCGAGGCGCACGAACTGTGGGCCGTCCATACAGTCGGTAAACGCATCGGGGTTCATAGTCAGTTTGCCGGTACAGTTATATTTCACTTTCACGACCACCTGCAGGTTATAACTGATACCCATCTGCAGCAGCAAGTCGCGGTATCTCTTTCCCAAAGAAAGCGTATAGGCTGTCTTGCCTTTCTCCAAAGTCTGCTTATACGGCATTTTCATATCCAGACCGCTGGAACCGCTGGTCTTACAGAATAGGCTGCATAATATACTATCCTCGTAATAGCCGCTTATGCAACTGAAGTCCATCTCCACCTCGGGAGCAGGCTGGCTCATGCCGCCATCCGGTACGAAAGAGACAGACAGAGGCAGATCGAAAGTCATGGCGGAGTACCATCTCTCAATACCCGTTTTCGTGATAGTCTCCGTATAATCCTTGGTCAGCGGGATTGCCGTACGGCATGTCTGCCCCAGCTCCGCCGCTACCATCGCCATACTCACCATCCCGACAAGTACTAATAACAACGTCTTTTTCATATCGCGTTAAATTTCAATTTACCTATTACAGATCGTTTCTTAATGACAACGTAACCGATAGCCAGCATCAGCATCCAATGCCATGGCGCATCTCCGATAGGAGAAGGATCAGCTTGGTTTTCAACTTTTACCCATTCCGAGCCGTTCCACTCTACCATATAGCCAAGTATTGGATCATATTTTTTTGTACCGATAGGCGTAGTACTAACCCAATCCTCTGCTTCTTCACTCCAAGTCCAAATGATGTGTTCATCTTCATCATCGACAACCTCATCACCTACTTGACCATCATAGGTCGGTTTTGCTCTTCGTATCACTCTGTTGTATTGAGATACAGCCGATTCAGGATTCCCATAACTCGGAGTCGCCAACGCTAATGTAGGCACCGAATACGATACACCGCTATAGCTTATGCCTCTACCCGAAGAGGAGCCACCGCCTCCGCCGACGGAACCGCCGCCACCTCCGGAACCAATCGTATGTACCGTAGCCGAAGAGGTCGTATGCAGGCGGTAACCTCCGCCGCTATAGGATGCACTCGGCATCGTGGCATGGCCGTAATGTGCATAATTCCGAACCGCACTTCCGCTAATCATCGGCACACTGCTGTGGTGCATCGGAACCGACACCATCGGTACTACTGCTGTGGAATGGGTGCCGTAACTGACAGCACCCGGTTTCACATTAACCAGATATTTCTCCCGCTTACTCTCTTCGTAGGCACCATAGGCGATTACCAACCATAAGGCGGTCAGTAATACGCCCAGTGCCACAATCAATCCCGCACGGGAATCTTTAAATTGCTTTTTCATTTATACCTTAAATATATACCTTCACAGGCATTTATAAACCAACTAATACTCTAAACTTTGTACTCACTACTCACTTCTCACCATCTTTCCGTTCGCATCATACATGCGTCCGTTGACGATGATATACATCTTCTGATCAATCATAACCTTACGTGCCTTCACCATTTCATCATTCATCAATTCACCATTCTCAAGGTCTGTTGCTATCTGCGGTGCATAGAAGACGCCTTCTATCGTGAATCGGCCGCTCGTCGTACCGGATGCGGCATCAAAGGTGTAAGCGCTCGTCAGCAGGTCCGTACGTGCTCCAGTCTCATGGTCAACCAGCCATACGTACGCCATACGGTTGAGCCATTGGTTCTCACGCATGGTAATCGTCAGTTCTTGAGCCTTCGGACTATAGACAGTCAGCGCTATGCCTTTCTCTAACAACGAATCCGCTACGCCGGCAAAAGCCATGTCGCCATACGCATGCGTACTATAGAGTATCGCGCGGGAAGCCGTTAAGGACTGTTTCGCCACATCGATTCCCGTCTTGTAGGATACCTCGTAACGACTCGGGTGACTATAGATACTCGTCTGGTCGCCTATGCCGTTCTCATCCTGAATATCCAGATGCATCCACTGGATACGTACCGGCTCTTCGGATGCGGATACCCGGCGACGAGGAGCGGCTGCTACTATCTCCACTGAGGTATCCTCAAAGGAGATTCTGCCAGTCTGGGCAGCCTGGTAGGTGAACGGTATAGCCGGTTTCACTTCTTCTACAGGTTGTTGCCAATATGACCCGTCCTCTTGCAACCAACAGAAAGTCATTCCTTCCGGCCGCGGATAACTGGTATATGCATGCAGCAGCGGAGATACCACAATATTCCATCCCTCTTGCGAAGCACCCTTGGTGTCGTCTGTAGTACGGGTCACATCCACTGTCTCCACGTCTTCGGTATGGTTTATCGGGAAGTAGTACTCACGATAGTAACCCGAGTTGGAGAACATTTCGTAACCTACACCGCCGATGATAGTCTTGTGCGTATCTTCCGCATTCTTGTTCAGCGTTTCCCAGTTGTCAATATTCGCACCGGTACCGTTGTGCGCACGGCTGGACTCACTGTACGAACGGAGTAACCAACCGTTGCCATAGGTAGGCGTGCTACCATCCGACAAGCGTACTGCGGAGATATCGCACGACCGGGGCAAACCGAACTGGTAATACTGATCTTTCTTCTTGATGATACGCGTGTAGCATACCTGACCTTCAATAGTACCCGCCAGTTCCAATTCCGCGGACTCCCAAGGTGTCGTACGCAGGAAGACGGTATCAGCAGTCAGTGTCTTTCCTTCAATTACCCTCAGTTTCGCACCCGGAGCCACATAGATATTCTCCGCAGTAATATTTTCAGTCACATTAAATGTCCCTTTGACATAAAGCGAAGGATAGGATCCGCTGACAGGGATGGACCCTCCATTTATTTCCAGCGGGATGCGATAGGTATGCTTGCTTGCGATGGTACCTTCGGCACTCGTCTTGCGGACTGTAATCGTAAATTCATCGCCAGGATCTCCGGTGTACGGAATAATCAGCGTACGGTCATCCTCACGCCATTTGGCTTGTCCAGCATCTTTGTTTTTACCATAAGCCACTCCATTGACGTAATACGGCCATCCGTTAGAAGCCCACCCGGTCACGTTCAGCGTCAGCGTCTGAGCGCTATTATCCACATCTACGATATCCACATAGAAACCGGTTTCTTTCGATACAGCATCAAACTGCGCGGTATAAATAGCGTCTGCTGTTACCGCCACAATAGCCGGCGACCATGTATCATTGAAGGTGTATGTATAGTTCTCGTCTTCCGTCTTCGTCGGAGTAGCACCAGTATATGACGGAGTTTGACCTTTCTCTACATATCCGCTCTGGATAGTATTGTTGTCACCATCTTTGAACGTCACCGAATATGCCTCAACAACTTTGAAACGATAGCCCTCGTCATATTCTGCGCCGCTGGTCAAAGCAAAGATAGAATAGTTCCATGATGTCTTATCCGGAGCGACAAGACTCGTCATACCGCTGTTCGTATTGTAGTATCCGCCTTTTATCAGCAATTTCGAAGGTTCTGATGCGGACGGGTGTGCCACAGAGGCTGTTGCCCCTGTTACATGGAATTTACCGCCATTAACGGTCATAGTGCCCGTTACATACATAGCATATGCCTCACCATTAGCAGACTCTGCACGGAGCTCACCGCCATTGACTGTAATTGCTCCCAGCGCTTGCGTGCTGTAACCAACTCGCTCTGATTGCGTCATCTTTACGTGCGCCGTTCCTTCATTCATAGTGAAGTTTCCGCCGGCATTCACACGGACAGCTACTGCATTGCTACCCGTTGAATTAGAATAGAGATAGACAGTACCTGCCTCTAAATACAACTTGCCATTTTCAACCAGTACACAGAAAGCCGCTCCGGCGGTACTCGATGTGTTCATCGACAATGTGCCTAACTTACCCTCCGAATTATCGGTAATAGTAAAGTTAGCGCTTGCATTATTTATAGTCAGCAGTCGGTTACTTGTACCGGAAATGGTATGTCCGTTCAGATCAAGAGTACAGGTATTAGCACCATCGTATGTCAAACTTCCATCACCTAATTCTACATTCTGTATCATCTTGATAGTCGCATTGGTCGTTGCTTTGGCGGCTGTAAAGGCAGCAGGTAACGTGGTATAATAAGTCGTATTACCGCCTGCTGTTACAGAAGCGACATTCGGGGTAGTCGTGTAAGTTGCCTTATAGGTTGCTACACCTGTTACAGCTACCGGAGCCGGAGTCCAACCGTTGAAGGTATAAGTATAATCCTCATCCGCTGCTTTCGATGCATCCGCATGTGTCGGTACTACACCATAGTTAACATTTGTCTTGTCAATCAGACTATTGTCATCGTTCAACCAAGTAATCTCATAACTGTTAACAGTCCATTTTGCATAAAGCGGAGTTGCTGCATTAACCACATCCGAAGCGAAGTTCCATGCATTCGTACAGCCAGCCTCTTTATACCAACCACCGAAGGTATAACCGGTTTCTGTCGGAGCAGTAGGCTGCGAAGCTTTCTGACCTTTCTCTATCAGTTGTGATTCCGGAGCCGTTCCAAGACCATTAGCATCGAACGTCACATAGTATGCTTCAGCTACTTTGTATGGATAACTTGCATCGGCGTTCGGCAGAACATAGTAGTTCGTTGCACATTTTTCTTCAAGTTCGGTATCATTGTTATAATAACCGCCCTGGAGAGTTATAGTACCTGAATAGCCATCATCTCTTGCGTATAACTTATTGGAAGTGCTGAAATAGCCTCCTTTGATGGTTATTGTATTACTTCTATGGAATATACATAAATTGTTATTTGCGCCGGATGTTGTGTACGTACCGCTATTGATGGTCATATTGCCTGAGACAGCAAATATCGCATATGCTTTTGATGAGCCCGTGGCCGTAATCGTAGCATTGGTAAGGTTGGTAGTTCCCTTCATATAGATACCTCGCGATCCTGCACCATTGGCAATAAATGTTCCACCATTCATAGTAAGCGAATTACCTGCGCTTGAGTATAAGCCAAACGGAGAAGCGGAACTCTCTGCCTTAACAATAGCACTGCCGGAGACTGTAATGCTGGATGCACTACCATCTGTATAGATAGCATACGCACGGTTATTGGCAGTATTTTTTATATGGACAGTACCACTTCCGATAGCAAGCGAACCTTTCGTTAAATGGATACCATAGAGATAACCCGAGCAACTTACTTCTTGGTATATCTTTCCACCCGTACCGTTGTCACAGATAGTGATAGTCTTACCCGAAGCGTTAATATAGAAAGTACCGGTTGTTGCCGCGGATACTGTACTGGTTATCGTCTTGCCGTTCAGATCAATCGTCATGGCAGCGGTCAATTCTATCTGACTTTCAACAGTCACATCCCGCAACATCGTAACGGTTGCATTGCTCGTCCCGTTGGCAGTGGTAATAGCGTCCTCAAAGGTAGTATAATAAGCCGTATTACCGCCAGCGGTTACGGAAGCCACTGCCGCAACGGAGGTATAAGTAGCCTTATAGGTCGCATCGCCGGTCACAGCGACCGGTTCCGGAGTCCATGCATCAAATACGTAGGAATATTGCGCATCGGGCTCTTTCGTTGCATCCGCATGCGTCGGCACTTCACCATACGCTACGGATGTCTGGTCAATCTGACTATCGTCATCGTTCAGCCAAGTTATCGTATATTCGCGTTTGGTCTTGTTATAAACCGCCGTATAGGTTTGCGGACCTTCTACTGCTGCAAACTCCGACGGATCCCAACCCGTGAACGTGTAGTTCCATTCGACATCTTGCCTATCTGTCGGATTAGCCCATATATAAGACGGGGTTTGACCATATTCCAATTGCAGATAGTGGAGTTCCGTCTCGCCATCTTCATCCACAAACGAGACTTTATATTTCTTTGTGGTCTGATTGAACTGAGCAATATATGTCTGGTCGCCCTTCACTTGTGCAAAGCCGTTACTACTTGCGCCCTGCAGTCTCCATCCTGCGAACTCAAATGAGTACGCACTATTGTCCGGCTTGTACGGATCTTCCGTCACCGGAGCCACCGCAGCCAGATAGGTGTCATTCGACGGTGTACCGTTATATACCACTTCTGCCGTTCCTAATTCAGACATATCATAGTTAAGGAACGTGATCGTGTACTTACGCGGAGTAGCGGTATATTGAGCGGTATAAGTAGCCGAACCGGTTACAGTTGTAATTGCCGGGCTCCAAGTACCGTTGAACTCATATGTCTCTGCCGCCGTAGGACTCTTAGTTGGAGTACCTTCATACGAAGGCGTTGTGCCAGCCCTCCAGTTACGCGAATCAAGGATGGTACCATCCGAGTTCTTGAACGTAACATTGTACTCATAATACTTCTCGTAGAAGTGCGCTGTGAAGGTAGTGTTCTCCGTTACAATCGGCAGGTCGTTATTCGCGATAACGGTTGCATCGCTGCCCTTGGTCCAACCATCCCATCTCCATACATAATCGGAGGAAGAGGAGCTCTTGGTCGGCGTAGCGCCCAACCATTCCGGCTTGGTACCATAACCTACGGAATAATTAGTATTCGTTCCATTGATATTCCATGTAATGGTTATCTTCTTAATCTTCCAACATGCGGCACCACTATCGTAATAATAGTAGTTGAACTTGCCATTGTTATCCGCATTGATAGATCGGTAATAACCCTCAGCTGTCGGTTCCGTAACTACTTCCCACCAATAGCAGTTCTCATCCCATACGAAGTTACGGGTTCCAGTAGCAGCATCGTGATGCAGTTTGTTCGCATCCGGTGTTTTGCTGGTCAACTCAACCAACGCCGCCGGTTTAGCATGAGGCTTGTCCTGTGCATTCACAAAGAAGCATCCGTCTTTACCCCACGCATCCCATACATCATTCTTATAGGTCCAGGTCTTGCCGGACGCGGTACCTGCGGATTCTGCGTAAGAACCATCGCCATTCTTGAGTTTGGCTGGATTGACTGTTAAAGCCGTTCTGGTCGTACCTCCTTGCTGCAAGTAATAGTTCGTTTTATTTCCTTGCGCAGCAGTAGTATAAATCACTTCACCGGCATCTTCGTTGGTGGAGTGAACATTAGCACCACTGGCTGTAGTATAGAGACCACCATTGCTCTTAATGTTCACCTTGCCATGCAAGAAGAATTCAGCAGACTGAACTGCAATGTTCTTACGCGGATTGGTTGTTCCCCATGTCGGAGAATAGCTGGCGTAATAGCGTGTCGTCCCCGTCCAATCAGCCACATCGTAGGCAACTACGTTGATACCATTAATAGCCAATGTTCCTTGCTTGTTCACTATCAGTTTGGAACCCGGCAGGAAGACCGTATTTTGCGAAAGACCCATTTCCCCATTATTAAGAATAATCGTCATGTTAGTCGTAATGGGCAAGTCATAGTTCGCAGAGGTGAAATTATAAGAGAGCCAACTTGCAGTCAAATTAATATTCAAGTTACCAATGGTGGCACCACTATTCATGGTCCATACACATTGGTCAGTCGTTTCGTCATAATCTTTCATCACCCACGTATCCGCACTCTCATCATTATTGTCCATTAAGAATAGTGCACCAGAACCGGAAACACCTACCAAAGCTACTGCATCCTGACCAGCCACAGTACTACTTGCATAGATATGTGAAGAACCAAGTGCTTTTGATCCCGGACGATACGTAATCGGGCACTCGATATTCTGATAGAAGTAGTGCGTAATCGGGAATACTTTCTGACTGTTGTTATTCAAGGTACTTGCATTCGTTCCACCACACCAATCTCCTAATTGGAAGTCCTCCAAAACGGTTGCGTTCTTCTTTACATTAATGGTACCTTTACCGGTTATGTAGCCCCAGCAATTCAGGCGGGAGTTTGCTTCCATGCTAATATGAGAACCTTCCTCCAAATGAATCTGTCCGTACGCACCGGAAACCATACCGGCACAAGCACCGTATTGTCCGTTACACTTCTGTTCTGCACTCGTCTCAATAGTACCGAAACAAGTCAAATTAACGCCATTACCAAAGGTCAACTTACGGAATAATGTAGGAGTCGTACCAGACGAGTTTGTTTTCGCCGAATTACCAATAGCGGTTGTAGCACCCGCACCGGTACCTGTTTTATACGGAATAAGCAGTGTTGTGCCGGAAGGAAGAATATAATCACCAGGAGTATTCATTATATAGTTGGCAATCATATAGATTGTCTGACCGGACGTAACTACCTGCAATGCCTCCTCCAAAGTCTTATATTTGGTTGAACCAATCTGGCAAACATCAATACCGTGCATACCAGCTTCATCAACTTCATAGCGATAACCTTCTGTATATTCCGGACGATCGGTTGCAAGAGGTACTTCTTCGTAGCCCTCTGGGATGTATTTTGATAAGTTGGTATTATGGACATAATAACCGCCCTTCAGTTGCAAATGTCCTACCACACCAGCAGTTCCAACTTCGGCTGTCGCGCCATTGAATTTACCACCATTTATCAACACTTCAGATTGTCCTACAACCGAACCTTGTATTTGTTGTGCGTCCAAAGCGAGTGCATAACCGGAAGTGCCACCGTTTATCTTTGCGATATATGTACCCTCGTTAATGGTAGCATCCGAAGCTATTACGTAATCGCCTGCGAAGTTACCGCTGGCAATATTTCTCTTTGTGGCTTTAAGGTAAATCGCATATGCAGGCTTTGAACTTCCTGTTGATTCTGCGGTTACTTTAGTGTTTCCTGCCTCAGTGAGGTCATATTCTCCATGCCAGCAATATCCATGCGTTGCATCGATACTCACATATCCTTCCAAACCATACACAGCATCAGTACCTTTTGCGGAAATGGTAGAATTCTTGATGACGGTGGTCTTATCAATAGCCCGTACGCCGAAAGCGGTAGTCGTACCGGCGGTAGCGGTAATCGTACAATTTTCAACCAAACCGCCTCCACCGAGTTGTACGCCGTATGCCGTAGTTCCGGTATTCGTCTTAGCCGTAACGGTTGCATTTCTTACTACCAAAGGATTATAAGCGATCGCTTCTTTGTTCGTAGATACTCTCGTTGAGGTCACAACAATACCGTACGCGGTTGTAGTTTCTGCTGTTGCCGAATAAGTACCACCGTTGATAGTAGCCTTACCTACAATCGAGCGCTCACCGACTTGTGCATAGTCACCATAATTCTTATAGTTGCTATTATTAGCGGTCTTCATGGCATCAAACGAAGCCTGCGTATAGACTTTTGATAAGCCATAAACATATACACCTCGAGCGTCTGTTGTAGTACGGGCGGTAGCGGTCGCATTACAATTGTTCAACTCCACCTCTCCAGCATATGGGAACAAACTCCAATCGGAAATAGCTGCGAAAACATATACGCCATAAGCCACTGTCGTTGCGCTGGCAGGGAAAGTAACGCCGTTAGCAACCGTCTTACCGGCAGTTACATACAATCCATACGCAGTACTTCCTCCGGCAAACGCATTGAACGTACCGCCGTCAATCAGGGTATTGCCTCCTGACTTGACTGCAATCGCCGTCGTTGTTCCAGTTGTTGCTGAGAAATTACCACCATGGATATAGAGTTCCGGATAAGCTTCAGAAGTCGGAGTATTATCACTAAGCGCTCCTTGAGGATCAGCTACCGCGTCACGATTGGCAAACACACCGTTTACATTACGTACGCACTTTGCGCGATCAGTAGAACCAATAGCATACGCAGAAGAGGTAGCGGCATTAGCCGTATAGGTTCCACTATTAACGGTAATCTTACCGGCTACAGCATACTCGCCATAGTACGTTGCGTTACCTGTGGAAGTACTACCAGTTGTTGCTTTGGCGTTAGCCACAGTACCGGAAGTAGCACTTGCCCAAGCACAATATGCACCGGCACCACCGGTCGTTGTAGCATTTATAGTGGTGTTGGTTAACTCAAATTCACCTGCTGTGCATCCGCCATTACCAGTCAAGGCAGTTAAAGTAGAACTCCAGTTTACATACACATTAGCATACACACCATATGCTGAAGCAAACGCTTCCACATTGATGGTCGTGTTTTTGATTTGTAATGGTGTCGTGGTATTATCGAACGAGTTATGACTTCCGTATGCCATGATACCATAGGCTGTACTACCCGCATGTGTCACATTGATTGTTGCATTCTCAATCGAACCAATTGCACTGGCTTTCATCACTTTCGATCCGTCCGGTGCTGTTTTACCAGCTCCGGCTCCGGTCATGGAGTAGTACATCATAATACCATACGTATGCTCTGACTGTACTGCACTGCTCGAATTCAGCGTCTTGTTGACATTGATGGCATTAATCGTACCGCCGGTAATCGTCAACGTACCAAAATAGCAGTTTGCTGCCGTAGCATTAGAATATGCAAACATCTGAATACCATAGCCGTAGCGGTGCAAGGTATAGTCATTCCAATAATTAGCCGTATAGGTAGTGTTGCCATCAACCGTCCTGTCATTCAGCAATGCCGTTACCGAACCTCCACTGATATTGACTTTTCCACTGGCATAGATACCATACGCATAAGCAGGAGCTTCACCGATAACCTCACCACCGGTAATATTCAGCGTGGTATTATTGGCCTTGCTGCTTTCCTCTCGGATACCGAACGCGTTACGCGAACATACTGCGTGAATCTTACCTCCACTGACGTTTACAGTCGAAGCAGCCGCCATGTGGATCGCACGCGCTTGCATACTGGAGATGTTCGTTGTTCCGTCCGTATAAGAGGAAGTACCGTATGCATATTGAGATTGGTTCTCTACATAGATATAACCACTCTCTACATTAAGTGTTCCTGCCGACAGGTTAATAGCATAAAGAACGCCGTTGTAATTCGAAATATTCTGAATCTTACCACCCGTCTTGCTATCTTTGATAGTAAGCGTTTTGCCTGCAGAAGTCGGATTAAGGATTGATCCGTTGATAGCGCCGCTAAGCGTCTTACCATTCAAGTCCAATGTGAATGTATTAGTAATCCCCTGCGTACTAGTCAAACCGAGATCATTCAAATGTACATTACGCAACAATTGCAACGTACATCCCGCATTGGCTGCCGTATTAGCTTTTGATAAAGCCGTTACCCAATCACCTTGGTAAATGAGCGTTGTGCCGTCCGCAGCAATAACTTTTGCATCGTCCGTAGCAGCCGCCTCCGAGTGACCGGCAAGCGTCACCGTACGAACATCACCATTCACAGCCGTCAGCGTCAAGGTCACTTCTGTATCTCCGGTTCCATCCTGGGTATCAAAGGTATAATCCACCGTTACCTCGCACGTCCCGTCCGAGAAATTCGGCGTTACAGTATAACCGGTTACAGTAAATGCACCTGTTCCGCTTACCGGCGTCAACGTCGGATCGGTCGGGAAGTCATCCTCGGCTGCATAGTTATACTTGAACGTAGCCGAACCTGTCTTGTCAGACTCACCCTGTGTGGCATAAACTTCGTCCGCCGATGCACTAACAAATGCCATTGCCGGGAAGTTCGCCGTTATAGTACAAGTCTTAGCCGTACTGCCGCTCGCCTTGGATTGCAACGATACCGTTGTCGAGTTATTACGACTTGCGCCACCGTATGAGCCACCACCGTTGAACTTACCGGTAGCCACCACATCCGTTCCACTTAACGCCCAACTGGTAATAGTGAAATTACCGTCAGCCGTTTCCGGAGACTTATCCAAGTCAATCGCAATCGTTTTTAGATTGGAAGTAGCGAACGTCACGGTAAACGGATAATCCGTCGAAGGATTGGTCGGATCCAAAGCCAACGATGTATTGCTCGTAGAATTATTCACCTCATCCACCGACACGGCTACAAATGTAGCTGTAGCGGTATAGGCCTGCGTACCATTCGCCGTTCCGGAAGCCGCGCACGAAACATTTCCGCTCGCAGATGCAGCCGAATACGGTCCGCCCGTCACTTTTCCAGACAACGACACATTGTAACCCGGGTTAATATCCACCCACCAATACATGGTCACATTACCACTTTTAGTAGTGGTCGCTGCACTCTTGACAGCAGTACCGGCATTAGCTGTACCGGGCTTGGAGTTGCTGTTAGCCACATACACCGAACCCGCACCGGTCGGACCGGATTGGTTTATCTGCAAACTGGCATAGTAGTTACTGGAGCCACCTCCTCCTGCCCAAGCATTTCCTACCCCGAGCAGCAGTACTAATACCACCGTCGCGCTACGGAAGAGGTTTAGGTTTGCCCCGCTCCCGCGACGATTCATTTTGTTAAACAATTTCACAATTTTAGTTGTCATATCTTTTTGTCTCTTAAATATCGTTATTTTTCTTGTCTCTTTTCCTGATTTTTCCGTCCATCATACGCACATACGTGTATAGCGGCGCGTAAAAAGCGCCGCAAAGTTACAACTTTTTTCTCAAAAAAAAAAGGATTAGAAGAAGAAAATGCAAAAAATCTGCATTTTGCTATGCAAAGGTTGCAAAAGAAGATTTCTCGAATGCCCGATCAGCATCCGGAGCCAACACGCAATCCTCCATTATCAGGTTCTTGCAATAGCACAACGGCTGCGTGCCGGAGATCCGGCAGCGAACCAACCGAAGATTGCGGGAGTACCAACCGAGATACTCACTCTTAATATCCGAATCATAAACCGTGCAGTTCTCGCTCTCCCAAAACGCATCTTTGGTATCCAGTACAGCCTCGTGTATCTCTATATCTTTCGCGTATTGAAAAGCATACTTGCCATTCAGTCGTAATTGATTGATAGTGAGCTTCTCCGCACGCAAAAAAGCATACGTTCCGTTCTCCATTTTAAGGTCCCGCAACTGCCCGTTTCGGCAATTCCAGAACGACTCTTCCGCATTGCTTATTTGTATATTTTCTAATTCCAGACCGTCCACTTCCCGAAGCGCTTTCGGAGCATCTATTAGGCAGTTGTACAACCGCAGATTTCGGTCATACCACAGCGGTGCTCGGTCCGACTCCGCAAAATGACAATTGCGGCACTCCACATCCTCGCATTCCCATATCGCATACATCCCTTCGAACCTGCAATCCACTGCCTCAATCCGCCGCGACTCCTTCAGTCCCGACTCCCCTTCGCCAATCCGAACGCGCTCCAGCCGCACGTCCCTACTTTCATACAACGGCCGCTCACCATCAAAATATTTGTCCTTTATTGTGGTCATATTTCCGCTGCAAAATTACTGCTTTTTTTTGATATATGCAAGAAAAATCGTCATTTGTGACGATTTTTCAGGGGTTATGGGGAAGGACTGCGTCCAAAAGCCGATGAGTGAGGTACCATGTTTAGATGAGAATGCACAATGCTGCATAGTACTGTCTGATCGCGGTGTGGTCACGGAGTGGTCTCGGAGTGGTCTCGGTTTTGACTGCAAAAAGAGAGGATGTCGGATAGTATCCGACCCAATGGACGACGGCTGCCGACTGACAGGCTGTCAGCATGCCAGAACACTCGGAGAAGTTAGAATGCTACTGTTGGTGCTTTCTCCGCGCCTTCATCTGCCTCGAAGTACGCCTTGCGCTCAAAGCCGAACATGCTTGCTACGATATTTCCCGGGAAACGGCGGATAGCGGCATTGAACTCCTTCGCGCAATCATTGAACAAGCTACGTGCGTACGTGATACGGTTCTCCGTGCCTTCGAGTTGGTCAGCCAATTGGCGGAAGTTCTCACTGGCTTTGAGGTCTGGATACCTCTCCGCAACCGCCATGAGTCGTCCTAAAGCCTGACTCAGTTCGCCTTGTGCAGCTTGGTATTGTGCCAATTGCTCCGGAGTAACATTCGTCGGGTCAATGGTCACCTGCGTTGCTTTCGCACGCGCTTCCATCACACCCACGAGTGTAGCCTGCTCATGTGCCGCATAACCCTTTACAGTTGCCACAAGATTAGGCACAAGGTCAGCACGACGCTGATACTGGTTTTCCACTTGTCCCCAAGCGCTCTCTACATTCTCCTGCATGGTAACAAATGCGTTGTAACGTCCAATCGCCCATACGACAATCATGCCAAGCACTGCAATGACAATGATTGATATCAATGTTTCTTTTTTCATAATACTTTATTTTTGATGTATATATATTTTCGGGATAACGGGATTAGAAACTTCTTCCTGCGCCGCCGCCGGAACTGCTTCCACCGCCCCATGAGCCACCGCCGCCACCGCCGGAGCCGGAGCTGCTTCCACCCAAGACTATATGTTTGCGCGGCAGACGTACGGTCTGCACTTTTACTGCGCCGCAGCATTGGCAGGTGTAGGTATCCCGACGCTCGCCTTCGTGAAACTCGGTAGCACGGCTGATGGTTTGCTGCTTCGTCAGCAGCGAGGTAAGACCGCCACAGGCTGCACACGTTTTATATTTGTATTTGTCCCGTCCGTCACCTTTCACGGTTTCCTCCGCACCGCACGCAGGGCAACGCCATTTGACGAATGCAAACACTTTGAGTTCCTGCTCTTTGAGTTGCGTTTTGCTCAGTTCCATCGGCACGCTCTCCATCTCATGACCACATTTCTTGCAGATCATCGGCCGGGTTTGCGGATGCTTGGGGAAGAAGCGGTAGAACAAATAGAAGAACAGCATAGGTATGGGAAAGAAGACTGACAGACACCCCATTCCCATCTGTGCATCCGCTGCTCTCTTCATGATGTTCTCCTCCGGTTGTCCGGGTTTGCCTTGCAGGCGTTTGTAGCCAAGCCAGGCCATCAGCACCATGATGATGAAACCGATGAAGATCCAAGCTAACAGCGTATCTGCCAAAACGGTATCTTCCGGCACCCAGCCGAGCATCAGTTCGGAGCGGTTTTCGGACTGCATGAGAAACTCCTCTATGTCCTTGCAGAGCGCCAACATGCCGTTGTCGAAGTCATTATCCGCGAAGTAGAGCAGGTTGTCGTCCAACAGTTCGCCGCACTTGCCGTCGGTCAGCATACCCTCAATGCCCTTGCCCGTGATGATCTGTATGTCGCGGTTCTGCCGAGCGAGGAAGATCAGCACACCTGTGTTCCGATCTGCACTGCCGATGCCCCAGTAATTGAATAGTTTCAGAGCAAAGCCGTAAGCCGTATAATGATCTTCGTCAAACGCATTTATCGCCACCACGGCCAACTCCACGCCCGTATTGGCATTCAGACGGGTACACAATGCATTCAATTCCTGCACCGTCTCTAAAGACAGTACCGTGTCGGGGTTGGCTACATAATAGTTCTGGCCTTGCGTCTTAGGCGAAGGCACCGTTTCATGCGTGAATACCGCCGCGTGCGCAAAAAGAAATGCACACAGGCAGAATAGGGATAAAAGAATGCGTTTCATATTTTTATTTTTTAATTCTCTAATTCTTTCACTCTTTACATAGCAAGCATACGAAGTTACCGGCCTCGTATGCCTAAATGCGGATTGTCCGCTTAATTACTTAACACGCTCCAGTTCCGGAGGGAAGTTGGAGACGATAAAAGAACTGTTACCGTTCAAATACATCTTCTCCCCATTTACCTTCACATACATAGCGCTCTTCATCTCGTCGTCCATCTCTACCCATACGTCCTCACCGTCTACACATTTCCAAGCGGTGATGTTTACCGTCAGATTGCCGGTCGTGGTGATTTTGTTCTCCGAGAACGTAACGGTTACTTCTTCGCCTTCTTTTCCGGGGGCAAGCGAAATCAAATTTCCTTTCCATGACCCCATCGCCTCAGCTTTAATCTTTGCAATCGCTTCTGCATTCGGATCAGCAGGCGTGTTCTGTTTACCACAGCTGAAAAACAGCATCGAGCATGCAACTAACGTTGCGAAAAATAACATCTTTTTCATACTCATGAATTTTGATTGTTTTTTTGTTCAGTACTTTATTTGTTTTGTTTGTTTTTGCTTGCGCCAAATCTGGCGCAAAGTTACTGCTTTTTTTTGATATATGCAAGAGATAAGCGCATTTTATAAGCAGATGCATTGCTTTTGGTTAGGTAATAGTAAGGGCCGTTAGGAAGGATATTGTCCTTGTCGGGGCGTGATCTCTCGCTCACGGAAATCGCGAGCACAGGACACGGGACGAAGAACGAGACGTCGAAATGAGGAGACCTCGAAGGGAGAGGAATACCAAAAAAACAAACCCTCCCGAAACAGGAGGGTTTGTAATGACTAATCTTAAGGAGCAACCCTGTTGATATCTCTTGGGAACATCGAACACTCTTTGACGTTCGCGATGCCGAGGAAGCAGGCGGTGATGCGCTCGAGGCCGATGGCGAAGCCACCGTGAGGGGGCATGCCGTTGCGGAAGGTGTCGAGGTAGAAACGGAAAGCATCCGGATTCATGCCACGACGGAGCATCTTCTCGCGGTAATCGGCTTCTTTATGGATACGCTGTCCGCCGGAGGTGATCTCGAGGCCTCTCATGAGGAGGTCGAAGCTGAGTGTCAGACTCGGGTCCTCGGGGTCGTCCATCGCATAGAAAGCACGGTGCTCGGAGGGGAAGTGGGTGACAAAGACAAAGTCGCTGTCGTATTTCTCCTTCGCGTACTTGCAGATAGCGCGTTCCTCTTCCGGCGCGAGGTCATCTTCACCACGGTGGTCTGCTTCGCAGAGGTGGTTCTCAAAGAGGATCTCGTGAACCTCGGAGAGTTTCCATGCAGGAACTTGCTCGGGCAATACGGGGTTGACTGCGTTGAGGAGCTGGAGCTCGTGGGCACAGTCGCGTTCTACAACGGCGATGATATAACGTAGTAATGCCGCTTCAAGTGTCATTACGTCCTCTTGTCCTTTGATGAAGCCCATCTCGACATCGAGGGAGATGTACTCATTGAGGTGACGGGAGGTCGCATGTTTCTCTGCGCGGTAGGCGGGAGCGATCTCGAAGACGCGCTCATAGACGCCGACGCCGATCTGTTTGTAGAACTGCGGGCTCTGCGCGAGGTAGACCTGCTTGCCGAAATAATCCATCTTGAAGACGTTAGCGCCGCCTTCTGCTCCTTCGCTCACGATCTTCGGGGTGAAGATCTGGGTGAAGCCGTTGGCGCTGAGGAACTCACCGAAGGCACGTGCGATAGTCGATTGTACCTTGAGGATCGCCATATCACGCGGGTTGCGGAGGGTGACCTGACGGTTGTCGAACTTATAGCGCAGGAGTGTCTCTTCGTCGCCGAATTTCAGGGCGTTCATGTCCACTACCTCGGCGGTTGTCGGGCGGGAGAGGACGCGGACCTCGGAGACAGCGATCTCAATGGTGTTGTAGAAGGCTGCGGGGTCTTTGATCTTCGCCTCGTTGACCGTACCGGTGAGGGTGATCGCCATCTCGCGGCAGAGGTCGTTGAGAGCTACGGCTTCGCCTTGCTCATTGTAGATTTGACATTGGTCATTGGATATTACGGCTTGCAGCAAGCCTCTACTTTTGCGCAAAACGATAAATCCACCCCATTTCGTTACACGAACATTATGGATCATGCCGGAAACGGTGACTTGCTCACCGACTTTGCAATTGTCGATGGTCACGCCTTGCGGCTGATGATTGTTTACATCTAAGAACATAGTTGATGTATTTTTATTATTAGTAAAGAAAAATACGTGACCTTCTTAAAAAGTACAAAAACACAGATAAACCCCTACGACGTCTATACGCCTTACAGGCTTTCCGCGTTCCGAGCCCCATCGCGCCCTTAAAAGTGAACTTTACGTGCCCGTTAGGGCATCGTACCGCACCTCCAAAGGAGGTAATAGCCGCCGTAGGCAATAAACCTAAATAAAGATTTGTTTCCTATAGAAGGCTGCTAACAAAAATTGCTTTGCACAAAAATATCAAAAATCTATGCAGATAGCAACAAGTCAGGCGGGGAGCGACTCTATCAAGAGGCGGTCTCTGTAAATGATGAGTAGTTGGCGCCGTGAACTCGCTCACGAGAGCCAACTACCATCATATACAACGGCTACGTTAGATAGCCTACCGCCGCATTTTTCTTTTCAATAAAGTAAAGATCAATTATTCAGCGGCAGGAGCTTCTGCTGCGGGAGCCTCGGCAGCGGGTGCCTCTGCTACTTCTTCTACGGCCTCTTTAACGGCTTTCTTGCCGGCGCGGCGGGTAGCTTTTTTGGTAGCTTTCTTGGTCTCCTTGAGCATGTTCTCATTGTAGTCAACGAGCTCGATGATACACATCTCAGCAGCATCGCCCAGACGGAAGCCTGTGCGGAGGATACGGGTGT
>Ga0310696_10002452_pt1 | contig 24503 bp, 13 predicted proteins | sample AusTroGonzalo_MG_4_FD_203885 | JGI IMG/M metagenome (GOLD analysis project Ga0310696, IMG submission 203885) | Bovine rumen microbial communities from tropical cattle in Woodstock, Queensland, Australia - Gonzalo_02 (v2) (version 2) | ecosystem: Host-associated > Mammals > Digestive system >...
TCTCGCTGATGTCCTGACCCTTGGCATACGGCGTACCGTTGTTGATGATGTTCTCACGCACGATATATACCGTCTGCTCGTCAGAACCTGCAGCCACCTGGATACGGGTGTAGTGCATCTGGTCGTTGCGTACCTTCTCATAGTCCTCACGGTCAATGCTGTTACCACTGGTGATATAATGCTGAGTGCCGTCATTATCAAAATAGGTCAATGTTCCTGTACCACCATATACGGCCTCATACTCTACCGACTTCACATCGCTGTATGGGCTATGGTACGAATCCTCAGTATAACCCTCGCCACGATACTGCGGGTCAACCAACAGGTCGAGAGCATCGTAGTTGTAGCTGAACTTGTCGCGGGCATCAGTCAGCGAGCACCACGACTTGATGGCACCGTAGTTTTCGCCAGCTTCGAAGTACTGTCCGCCATAGAGACCATCCTTGGTGATATAGTAGGCATTCGACAGATTTGCATGGATATAAGCCAATGCCGCTGCCAAATCAACCTTATCGGCATTGACCTTGCTGTTGTTATAGTCCATGTACTTCTGGGCCAGAGCCGTCAGTTTGGTATTGTCGCCAGAAACGATTTCACCCAGGAGTACATACTCCTCGTCGCCCAACTGGATGGAATTGATACAAACCATTGCCGGGTCGAAGTTCGACTTGTCACTCAACGCATTGTATTCCGTCTGCGAGATGGCATTACCCGCCTGCGTGGTACCGTAGTCTGCCAGAGCGACATAAGCCGGCTCGGCACTGGCCTGACCCTGAGGCTGGATATGCATACGTCCTACCGTCGTCGTGTAGTCATCATAGACCTCCTTCGAGATTATCTCGCCCTTGCCATATTCGCGCTGTCCATAGAGTCCGGACTCACCGGTCAGGGCATAGGTCGGACCCTCACGGAACTTCGTCTTATCGGTACCAGGATCGTTATATTCGTCCTTCCTGATCTTCTGAAGGTTGTCGTTGGCATAGACAGGACTGTACCAGTCATCCCAATCCTTCGGACTGTTCATGTCGAGCGTCAGCACATAGCCAGTCTCATGACCGATATTGTTCGACGGATGGAACAGCGTCTTCAAGTCCTCTACCGGCTTTCCATTCTTGTCGTAGATGTTCGGATGGAGTTCCATGAATCGCTGATAAGCCGTCTTCGGCTCAATCTCAGAAACATGGGCCGACAGGTCGTTCTCCAGCACATAGGTTCCTGACGGATACAAGTTTCCTTCAGCAATAGCACCTACATAACAGGTATCGACATTGACGAAGGTCTCCTTGACGAAGTACTTCTGCTCGTTGTCGGACAGCTGGTTCCAATCCCACCAAGAGATGACATCGTTCAGGTGGTAGGTCGTACTCTCATTATCGACCTTCACACCATCCTCACCAATCTTGTTGCTTTCACTACGCGACTCATCAGCATAGTATGCATAGAGGCTCGGCTGGACATTCAACAGCTTCAGGCGGCCGTTAGAACCGGCAGTAATGGTCAGCGGGATACGAACCTCCTTCGAGTATGCGGCAGCAGAACCGGCATATGCCGATACTACCTGGTCGTAGATATATACCTCACCCTTGATGTACCAATAGTGGGCAGGCGACTTTGTATAGCCGTCGTTATAGATACCGTTGTTGGGATAGCAGTCGTCGACGATACGCTTCGACTTATGGATGAAGTTACCAGAAGTCTGGTAGGGGAAGAGTTCTGTCGTGCTATATGTATATATCTTCTTTGTCAGTGCCTCATCACCATCCTTCATATTATAAGGTGAGAGAAGGGTATTCTCATGAGAAATCTCTGTCCATTGTCCATGTTCATTGCGGGCATAGACATAGCCACCGCCTTCGATGTCTTTCTTCACATTAATCAGGTCAAGCTCAACGACACCGGTAATGTCACCATAGACCTTCTTCGACGGTGTGCTGTTCTCAGTGGTCAGTTCCAGGAATACACCCGAAGCCAATGCCACCTGGTTCCACGAAGTACCGTTGTTACGGTCGCGTTTATTCAGGTGTTCTTCCTTATACTTTAAATAAGTCTGAGTATCTTCTTTTACCTGTCCTTTCTCCACGTATCTGCGCTTGTCACCGACAAAGCGTACGTCACTGGTCAGGTTGCCCAAATAGTTTACGACACTGTAGATACCGAAGTAGTTGCCGTGTATCTCGTCGTCCGAACCTGGAGTAAAGCGTTGCTGGTTCAGCGACAGCTCTCCAATACGGTTGATAGTGTATTCCGTAGCATCGGCCACATCAGCCACACGGTCCTTAGCACCCTGCAACACCAGACGGCTACCAAACACACCGCAGAAGTCAGCACGCTGGATGGTGTTCAGCAGACGACCGGCATAGATAGAGCAGAAACCATACTGAACCCAATAGGTCTCGTTCTTATATGCAGCCGGCAGAGCGTTATAGTCATCCTCACTGATACGGTCGCCGACATTATAGCTCTTGCCGTTGATGGTAACGTCCTGCTGACACAAATACTCCAGCTTGAAGTAGGCACGCTCGCGGTTGGTCAGCATTCGGTATTCGTCCAGGGTAATCTGCTGGTCCAGACCGTAGTAGTCGGTACCGTAGTTGGTGATGTTCAGCTCACGATAGCCACCGACTACTGACAGGTTACCGCCACCGTAGAGTCCACCGGTATGCTCGGTTCCCACCGTAATGAAGTCGTGGTGATAGACGTCGTAGAGCGTTGCTGTGGTATTGCCGAATATCGTCGTCGCATTAGCGTAGCTCTCACTATTTGACGACACGTTACCACCGGCAAACACAGCATTATGAATCTGGACACCACGCTCCTCCGGGTCTTCGGGATTGACAGAGCCATCAGCCAGTTTTTCACCTGTGAACAAATCCGTCCATCTGCTGTCTGTTTTATCTGCCGGCAAGGTGTTCAGATACTCAGTCGGCACATAATCGTAGGCTCCATAGTCAACACCTTTATAAGTAGCCGTCTTGCCAGGCTTTAACTGCAGCATCGGTGCAATCACCACCTTACAATCCTCGGTCAACTTACCGTCGTTATCATAATAATAGATATGGCCCGGTGATTCCGTTGCGACTTTTTCTGCTGTCTTGGGACTGAAATAGCCGTTGCCATAGACAAAGCCTACATCACCGCCACCGAACACGTTGCCGTAGCCTTCGGCCAATCCTTCGTCGGTACCGATTTCGCCACCATGAATATATACCTTGGTCTGACCGAAGACATAACCGTCGGTATAGAAACCATGAATACCGCCATAACCAAGGATGTTGTAACCCTTACCGCCACCGAAGACATTACGTCTCACATGACCATTATAGATCTTGATGTTCGTTCCACCAAACTTGTGGATGGCACTCACAACGCGTGTCTTATTATCATCGCCACTCTCAGTAACCTTACCACGACCGATGGTAGCAATCTCACCACCACCGAAGACGCTGTTACGAATGACACCACCCCAGACGGTGACGAAGCTCTCGTCGACACTACTGTTATCGTCATAACCACCGCCGAAGACGTTACCACAGTCCGACAAACGGTCCTTACCGATGTGGTCGCTCCACGTCTCGTCATCGACCTTCGCTACATATTCCTTTGTTTCCGCATTATAGGTATAGCCGATGTAGCCGTTGTTTACCGTCACATGGGCCTCACCGAAGATGCTACCACCCTCACCACCGGCATAGGCATTACGCTGAATGGCAGGAACACCCTTCAGGTAACCATAGCCGTCGGGCAGTGTAGCTTGGTCCTTGCGGATACCGATGACCACATTGGTCTCACCGGGAATATCGTTCGTAATAGCAGTAACCGATTTATCATGATAGCCAACATCACCTTCCCAACCACCGCCATAGACGTTACGCACCGTACCACCTTCTATATAGGCTGTTGCACTGGCGGTAAAGCCTTCTATATGTTTACCATTGTAGTCAAAACCAGCAGATGTCACGCGGAAACTGTCACGCACGGCTCCACTAGTACCTGCAGCATAGAGATCCTTGACAACCGTGCCACCAAGCAAATCAATATAGGTGCTGCCGTAAACATCACCACTACCGAAAATGCCTTGACCTACCTTTTTAGAGTCACCCTTACCGCCACCGTAAGCATAGTTCCATACTGTAGCCCCTTCGTAGATGTGGACATTCGTATGATATTTTCCTCCCAGACGAGTAGGATGAACCAATGTCTTATGTTCAAGGCCGCACTCATTATATCCAGGCATACTGAGGTCGAGTGACGGATCTTCTTTAGCCCATTTCAACAATGATTTGCGATTGATTACCTTTCCGTTGTGGCCGCCACCATAAACCTCATAGACCTGTGCGCCGGACAACAGGTTTACCTCGGTATACTGTGCCCATGTGTCCTCACCAAAACCAGCACCATAGACGGTTGACATATACTTAGAACCTGTCTTGGGGTCTGTTTGTCCATTATAGACGGGGACGTCTACGTTGACCTGAGCATAGAGCGTACGGTCGGCATTGTTGTTACCGCCATAGATATTACCACGTACAGTGGCATTAGCACTATGATAGTTGACGTGTGACTCGTAGACGTCACATGGATAGAGAGGGTCATCGCCATAGGCACCACCGAACAGACTCTGTACGCTAATGGTGGAGCTACTAGGCACATTCAGCATGGTGCGGCGTGTAAAACCTTCCTTGAGACTACCACCATAGACATTGCTGACGGTGCCTCTGAAGAGGTCGATGATAGCTGAGTACTTGTCAAGATTGGCAGCTACAGTAACAGAGTCGACACCCATACCCAGACCGCAGTTGGCACCAGCACCAAATACGGCAACATTCTGGAATTTCGTGATGGTCTGAGGAATATCTATCAAGATATAGCTGCGATTCTGCATGCTGTCCACACCAAAACCTTTCGAAGCTCCTTGTCCTGCGCCGAAGATTCTTTCCAATTCATTGCGGGAGTGGCTGTTAGGACGGAAGTTAACGAAAGCATTGTCCAAACGAGGCTTAGTGAATCCGAGTTTGTTGAATCCCGGGTTAGTTTCGCCTTTGCTGCAAGTATATTTGCTATAATGAGGGTCAGTATAGTCATAGTCACCATAGCAGCCACCGAAGATATAGCCCACACGACCCTGAATATACTCCATATAGGCAGAAGCGTTGACCACATCCGAATTGTGTAACTTAGCCTGCAAATCAGAGCTGACACGATCTTTGAAGCTTGCATTATTAAGAATCCGTCCACCAAGGTCGTTACCGCCATAGACATGGTCACGAATCCATGGGAAACCGCCGCCATCTTCGTAAGTGCCATCCTCCTTCTTCTGACGACCGATGTAGGTCTCAGTATGTCCCAAAATGTCAGCATTACAGCTGCCGGCAAATGAGTTAAAAATACGTCCGTTACCTAAGTTGATGATGGTGTTACCGGCGATAGGTGCTTCGAAGGAACCGCCATAGATAAACTCGGTATCTGCCATATCATCACTATCGTCCGCATGACCCCTGTAAACACCCTCCTGACTACCTTTCAGATTGACGTGACAGCTATATCTTGGGTCGTAGGTGTATTCCAGTTTCCCTGTCGTCTGATTATAGATGCCCTGACCAATCGCACCATTCTCACCACCACCAAAGACCTGGAATACATAGCCTTTGTTAAGATTGACAGTGGTACTACCCCATATCTCAGACTCTGCACCATAACCACCACCAAATACGTTAAGCGCCTTACCTAACACGTCCATACCCTGCTCGTCAAGGATAACACCTGAGCGACGCGCGGTGATTTTATAGCTTTCGTTACCATAAAGAATAGCTTCGCCTTCATTCTGATCAACCTGGTCGAAGATGGCATCAGGCCCCTTACGGTCAACAATAGAGCTGTTGATGTTGATGACCACATTGCCGTTCACATGGCCTGAGTTATAACAACCACCATAGATATTACCACCCTTGAATCTACGCTTCAAGTCATCGGTAGAAGATTCGCCTATAGGAGCATTATCAGCAATCTGGACAGGGGTGTCATCAATATAGGTATTCCACTCCAGTCCTTTTGATTTATCAGTTTCGTCCTTCCAACGCTTAGGCTGAATCTTCAAACCTGACAGGTTCAGTTCCAATTTGTCACCGATAGCATTTTCAGGCGAACCTGTTGGAGCGGGATCGGGATTGCCCAACAAACCGCCTAAGTATCGAGCATTAAATCCTGTGACTGCTTGCACATTGGCATTGTTACAGCCACCGACCACCTTATTGTAGATAATCACGTTATCCTCGAAGTCGACTGTTATCTTGCCCGGTACAAGTAGACTTCCCACGTTACCTCCACAATAGAACGAGCCAAACTGGGTAGTATAAGATTCGTAATCTTGGGCATCACCTTGAGCTATGCTCTCAAACAATACAGTAGGCTTTACCTTCATAGCACAGCCTTCCATGTATTTGGCAAAGACAGCTTCGTCCTCCAAATTCATCGAGCTAAACTTGGAACCATCAGAAGCTATATCAGTACGCGTCATAGTACGCAACACACCTTCGCCATGACCGTCGGCATTAGCCTTATCGTGTTTAATCATGTTCTCGCCGTTGTTGCCGAGGAACACGTTGTCGATAGTCACATAAGAACCAATCTTAATATGGGTTTGACGCGTATTCGTACTGGTGGTATTGGACTGGTCACGCAGTGAGGCACTATTACCACCGACGAAGAGGGCTCCTTCTACAAATACCGGTTTTTCTGCTGTACCTCTCACAAGAATAGAAACTTTCTCTGCATTGGGACGGAAACTATTTAGTGCCTCAGCAGATTGCACACCGTTGAATGTGTCGCCACTCAGTCCCAGAATATCCTTAGGACTATAATAGAAGTCACCCCATCTGCGATCACCCTTCAGTTTCGGATTATCGGTATAGGCATACGAGCCGTTGCCACCACCATAGACATTGCCATGAATATTGGTGAAAATACCCACCGTGTTACCACCATAGACATTTCCTGAGATATCGTTACCGCCATAAACGTTGTTGACATCGCCTGCCAGCACCCTGACACGGGCAGCATAGCCTCCTGGAATATTATTGGGATTATCATTAGGATCAAGTTGAATGTCAGCATCAGCGACAGGACTGCCATCAGCATTGAGCGGACGCACATCTGCCTTACGACAACCGCCATAGACGTTGTCAACCACCATTCCATCGCCTTTCACTTCCATCAGCAGACCTTCAGGACTGGTCATACGTCCTTCGTTACCTCCACCGTAGAGCATACGGATTCTACCTCTTTGCAGATTCCATCGAGGACGAATAGCCATATCAGCCTTGTTGTTACCACCAAACAGACGACCTATCTGGTATTCAGCACTACCAGGGTAAGAGAAGGTTGTGTTGATATCCATCTTGTTCTCAAAACGGTCGTTAGTCAGCAGTTCACCATTTGCATCAGCATTAGGATTGGTAGCGTCTATGATACTATTTACCACTTTACTGGGGTTATCCACACTGATAACAGTTTTCTCTGTTATTGTAGCATTGTTACCACCGCCATAGGCATAGACAATGGAACCGCCATGAATGTCAACGAAGGTCTTGCCAAGATTTGGGACAGTGAGTGGCGTTTCACTGGTAGCCACTTCCACACCGTCCTCCACAGCATAATAGACTGTTTTATCGCCTTCACTCGTAGTAACCTCTTTTGATCCATATTCATACTCGCCATTGCCACCACCGAAGAGTTGGCCAATATATATCTTCTGGGCATCGCTTGCCTCAGTGGTGACAGCAGTAGCACCTTCTCCCGTTGTGGTTGTCTTGGTAGAAATAAGCACAAGGGCATTCCAAGTCTCGTCCACATTATTGTTAGCAGCATGGGGTGCCAGTTCCGTAGGCAGAGGTTCTGTTGACTTACCGATGGTTCCTGCGATATCGTTACCACCATAAAGACGATTAATGACAATATAGTTAGAGGCGTGAGCACCATCAATATTCACGAAGGATCTTCCTGCGACATCTGCCATTCGGGCGCCACCAAAGACCCTGTCCAAATCGCCAGCATGCACAGTAACAGTGGTATTACCGCCTGTGTCTCCAGCATTACCACCACCATAGACGTGTCCGCCAATGACGATTTGAGCATAAACATTGAACATGGAACATTGAACAATGAACATTGCCACCATCAGCAGCAAACGCTTCCAATGCTTATACCTTATTATATATATGTCGCTATTCCTATTCATCTTTCCTTATTCAATTGAACGTGATATCCGGATTGTTCAGGTCGGGATCCGACAAAACACCCAAATATGTTGGAGCCACCGTCAGTTCGATAGGCTGGCGTTCACCAGCTTTCAAACTGGAGATACCCAGAGATTTCGGCAACGTATTAGTCGCCTCGCAATCCTTGCGGACGAGATTACCCTTCCTGTCGTAAACATCGTAAATACAAACCAGCGACAAAGCATCGTCGCAGCCCGGCATGATATTGCCGCTGAGCAGCAGCGGTGTGGCATCAGCAACGGACGGCAGTGCCTCACCTTCCTCACTCTCGAAGAGCGTCATGGACATACCCGTTGATGCTGTCGGCGTAGACCACGAAATATTGTTGCCAAGGGGATTAGCACCTGTTGTATTGGCGGTCAATGTGATGACAGCCTTGGTAGCACTAATCTTGGCCGTCCGCAGTTCCATCTTCTTCAGTTTGATGGTACGAAGGACGCTATAGCTATCTTCCACCTGCATCCTAAACTGCAGACAACTGTAGATATGATCCATCAGCAGGTTAACATAGTTCTGGCCCTTGGGTTGACTAGCATATTCGAACTTTCCCAGTGATACGTCGTTTTCTGTCGACGGACTGGTAACGCCCTTTACACCCACAATGACGCAGACGTCGGTCTTGCTGATAGGTTTCAAACCATCAAGGGTCAGGGTGGCACCGTTCTTAAAGTCACCATTGAGCGGACTGATATCACTGGGCTCAGCATTGACAATATCACCCGGCATAAAGCCATAAATATAATAGGTACCCGACTTTACGCTGATATTCGAACGCCAGGAGTTGCCATTATAGCTGAAATAACCCACACGTTCGGGGAGACCACTAGGAGATGTCGTCATGAAGATGCCGATAGAGGTCACATCGTCAGGAGTGAACGGATTGTAACCATCGGGGACGGCACGGGTGATGTCGTCATACGAACGGGTATAAGCCACCAGCTGAAGGGTGTCATCCTGTTCGTCCTGTCCCTCGTTATCGGAGGTACAGCCATACAACAGACTACCCATTAACAGGAGCAGTCCCGCACGAACCTTATTATATATATCGTATCTTCTCATCTCGTTTCTTTACATTTACCAGTTATACACATCATGGTTCCTGACTTCCTTATCGGTCCAGCTATTGACATTGACCAGATTGAACTGCAATACCGCATCACCATAGTAGGCATAGACCAGCCAGGTATGGTTACGGGTGAAATCACCTTCCTCGGCCATCACAAATTGGACAGGATCCATATCATTGCCGTTGACCTTATAGTTGATAGTACCCGTCAGCTGCTTGTCACTCTCGTGCAAGTAGAAAGGACCGATGGAAGAAAGCGTCTTTTCACTGACAGCCTTGTTGATACGCTCTTCATAGGTCTGAGCATCCTCCACACCATCCACAAAAATATATTCCAGCGGGTCAGCAACCGTATTGACGCTGAGGGGCGACCCGGAGGAACGCAGTGTGACGGGGGCCTCCACATATGACCATATATGGGAGTTACGTCCCGTATAGGGGCCATCCAAGAACATATACTCCACGCTTGCCAACTGATTGGCATCGATGCTGACACCTGTAATCGTTACGTTAGACCCCGCCAGGGCACCAAATACGAAGTGCATCTTCGACACCATACGTACCAGACGAACAGTAGCCATTTCGGAATAGTCGGTACCAATACGGAGAACAGGAGTCTCACCCGTTATGGGCTGGTTGAGCAGTACGCCCGACATGGGCAGACCGTCACTGGGCACTTCAATAGTCAGCGGAGAAGCACCGAAATGACTATCGTCCAAAGGAGCTGCCTTCAAATCCTCAAGGGGGGTATTCTTATTATAGACCTTACCCGTATTGGCCTCCGTGACATTTGCCAACACATAGACATCGACGCGGGGACGGCGGGTAGCGAAGTCGCGACTGACAGGCACCTGATAAACGTCACCACCCTTGACACCATTCAGGTTGTCGGTGGAGGTAGGCTCATAGTAGGCCACAAACTTGCCATCACTATGTTCGAACACCCATATCTGCAGGCGAGTCACCTTCGACTCCTGCTCGCTAGCTGTGGTCTCACCGATGTTACCACGTGTCATCATAGGATGTTCAGGGGCATAGACATAGAGGCTGAGCATGGGCTGCTGTTCTTCCTGCGGAGATTTTGGTTCTTCGCTGGATGATGAACAGCCCATCAGCATCAGGGTCAGTATGTATGTCAGTGCCTTACGCATAACTTCTTATATAATGTTTCTTCTCAATCATTTCAATTCTACCGTTGTCGACGTCGACTGTACCCACTTCTTGGTAATCTGGACACCCAACTCCAGACTGGGAGCCAACAGATCGGGCAACACCGTATATGCATCCTTCAGTGAGACTATCTTCATAGAGAGCGTGGTGGTATAGTCCTGAGTGAACACGCGGTTCTCGTAATCCTGCGTACGCTGGGCGGGGCGCTTCACACTGCCTGCCATATAGAACTTGGTACCACGATAGATGACGCCACCATCGACGCCAAAGAAATCCACACCACTGTTGTTCTGGAACTCCAGGATAATTCTTACCTCGTTATCGTCTTCCTTGCTTTGGAGCACCAGCGTCTGTGCCGGGGCTGACTCTTCGACGGTAGGACTCAGATAGATATAGTCCTGAGTGCCGCTGGCTGTAGTGCTCTTCAACTGGTTATCGTAGATGAACCGGTCGGGGGAGTCTATGGGTGTGAAGTCGAAGCCTACCGTATGCTGACCGCCCACAATGATTCCCGTCAGGGGGAAGGCCGTCTCAGTGACAGCAACATCCTGGCCCTCACTGTCCTTCAGCGTCGTTGCCTCGGTTTTCTTGAGTGTCACCTGTAAACATCCCACAGCATATTGCAACGGATCGGTGATAGCCACCGCACGGGTTTCACTCGTGACTTCATCATCTGTGTATTTCTCCAAAACAAGCGGCCATGTACTGATATTGCTATAGTTGCTGGAGGCAATATCTATGGTGGAAGTCTTGATGAGACTATTGGCATAATAATATAGTTCGGCAGGATAGCAATAGCGGTTGATGCTGTTGATGGCCACTTCCGTATTGGTTTCCACCTGAGGAACGAAACCGTTCTCGGAGGTCCACATCAGGACGGCAGCGCCATCGGGCAGACCCACAGAAGCAGGATAGGTGGTAGGAACTCTCGACGCATCATTGATTTCGTCCAAAATAGCATCCTTGATAGCGGTGGCCACGGCATCGGTAAGGAAGTGCTGGCTCTGGTTGTTGAGCGTGAACTTCAAATGGTCCACATAGGTCAGCACGCTATTCGATGAACCGGCCAGCTTCGCAGCAGTACTAAAGTCTTCGTTCTGTGCAGTGAAATTACGATAGAGAATTTTCAGCAATGAGTTCGTGCTGTTCTTCCAGCTGTAGGAAACCCCGTCGATGGTGGTCTCCGTACGGGCAATGCGGTTCAGATAGGCGGCCAAAGCCTGCGCCTCGGCAGGAACATCAGTTGTCGGACACATCTGTTTGAGACTGAAGCTGATGTCGGAAGGAACCTTCTCACTATCCCATAAATTGGTCAGTAAGACGCCATTTTCCGCATTCGTCGCAGTGGGGCTTGTCTTTGCAGCACGTCCATAAACGAGGAAGGAAGCGGTGCCGGGAGTTAGGATGACACCCTGCGACAGGAAGAATCTGGCACCGGTCTTTTCATACCAGTTTTTGGAAGAGCCTCTAATGATGGTCATATCCTTGGGCTCGTTAATATTGAAAGGAGAACCAAAGGGAATGAAGCTAATCGTATCGATACCACGAACCGTGGTAGTCTGTACCACATCGCCCCCCTGGCGGGTTGTCGGAGTAGACGTCTGCGATACGGCAAAGCCCAACTGAGCCGACACGCCAGTTGTCGCGTCGTCGAACTCTTCACTTCTATTGCATCCTGTCAGGACTACAAGAAGAGTCATGGTCCATATGTATCTTTTACTTCTCAATAATATAAACTCTAAATTCTCTACTCTCAATTTTTACAGCGGAACGTTATGATTTCCGCCATCATTCCAGTTCAGGGTAACGCTGACACCTACTGTCGGGTCACCGCTGGTGACCGATCCGTCGGCATGCATCCGCACCTTTAATATCATCAGCTGACCTGCTCGTAACGGACGTCTTACATAGAGTATGTTCTGCGTCTCAGTACCATCGTTGCCGGTGGCATAAATGTGGAACTCCCACAAACTCTCATCTGCCGACGGAGCGATGAACGGCTCGTCTGTCTCAATGATGACACGTCTTAAGACCTGCTCATTTTTCTTGACAGGAACCTCACGCGAGGGGAACGTTACCGAACAGAATGCCACTTCACCGGGGTCATGGGCCTCCACACGATTGGCGCGAACCAGCGGTGGATTGTCTGCAAAGATGTAGGAGCTGTCTGCCACATTGAAACCAACGGCAAAACCCGTGGAGTATACCTTAATGTCCTTCACGTCACTATCGATGGTGTCGATGACCAAAACGCCTGCGCAGTTGGCCATATAAAGACGAACATTGAACTGCTGGTCAATACCCTCTAGAACCTTCATTAGCTGACGGGCAGTAAAAATACCGGTGGTATGGCTGTCAACGATTGCCCCTTCCTCGCCACGAAGTACAGTGCCCGACTGCAGACGGGTGAGACATGCGGTATGGCAGCGGTTGTCATCCACCAGGTCGACCAACGGATTATCAACGATGTTAGCCACAGCCAAATGCATATACTGTCGCTTGGGCAGGTTCAGGGCATAGCTAGCCTGGTTGGCATCCATGATATGCTCATCGTGCTGCAGACGCAGCGAGTCGCCCTGGGTATCGTAGAACGACAGGTCGACATCATGGGCGAAGTCGGTGAAGATCTCTGACAGATGAGTACGCAACGAGTGTGCCAGGCTCAGCTGAGTCTCGGTGGTCAGCTGAGTCTTCAGCTCGGTGGTCATATTGGTCACCAAGCGCAACTCGTAGTCGAGCTCATAACTATTGTCGCAGTCCGACAGGTCGTCGTCGATGACGGAACAGGACCCGAGGGCAAGGCAACAACAGAGGATGCAGAACAGATGCTTCACTGACATCATCATTTACTTATTGTCCGAGAATGATATCCGAGAATTTCAGACCCGTATGCCATTCCACATCTACTGAGAGACCCAGCGAGATCTGGCCTGAACGCAAGTTGGGTACAGAAACCAAGGCATGTTGCAAGGATGTCTTTCCTATCACAAAGTTTGCAACCGTCTTGTAGTCCTGGATGAATACACGGCGCTCCTTAATGGTATTGCCATTGGCATCGTAAGGAGGCAGGGCATAGTTAGAAGGCCACGTGATGCCCAACGAGCGATTGGCCTCAAACTCTGCCTGAGTATAGGCCGTGTTGTCAGCCTTCTTCAGTCCGGCAGGCATCTCGTCAGGATCGAGCTTACCTACAATATAGAATGTAGAACCGGTACGGATGAGGTTATTCTCACCATAGAAGTCAATAGAGTTGTTCACAAACTCAAGGGCAACATAAACCTCTCTCTGCTTCTTGCCCACATTCTTGGCTTCCCAGTTATCCCACAACAGCGTGTAGTTCGCCTGAGAAAGCGGACCCATACCAGATGCTGTGGAATAGGCGGGAATCTGAATGTAATTGACCTCTCCGTTACCCTCCAACTTGCTCTTTACCTTATCGTAAACCATATGACCAAAACCAGGAGTTTCCGACTTGGCGATGTAGTTCCAGCCTACCTCGGGCTCCTGACCACCGACGAGCACGCCCGTCAAGTGGAAATGGTCGTTGTTTTTAGTCACATCAATCGTATTGTTAGCTTCGTCGGTCTTATACCAGTTCCACTGAAGATTATGATTGTTATCTTCGAGGGTTGCAGCACCATAACGAACGTGTGTTTCCAACAGAGCGGTACCGTAGTTGATATTATCCTGCATAGCCACGCTGCGCGTCGAAGACTCTACATGAGCGTTTGACCTCCAGTCAGCAGTCCAGCTGCCTTCACTTTCCCAGTTGGCTACGCCATCAGGGAAGTCATTTGCCACCTTGGGAATGTCAGACACGCGAATGGCACTGTTACCAAAATAGCACAACTCAGCAGGATAGACATAGTTCATAGGATCGAAAGCATCCACACTCGTCGTAGAGCCACCCATAGCATACGTTTCCACAGTACCCTTGTAGTTATAAGTGAACTGCAAACCCTTGGTAGGATCATCAGGGTCTTTTTGGGTGATGTCAAACTGCAACAATGTGGAACCCCACGGCAGATTGAACGTTGCAGGGAAATCGTTCAGGTCGCAACCATCGGAAACTACCTCAACATCATCGACTACGATATGAGACTTGATTACATCTATACTTCTCCATTTATAATCATTCTCTGGGTCGAAGAACAACTCCGTATTCTCCTTGATTTTGTCAGCAATACGCTGGGTAATACACTCCTGCAAAGAAACTGGGGTAGCACCTGTTACGGTGTTGACAATACCCATGAGGTCGTGGATGACATAGGCTACAGCCTCACCGGCACCAGCACGCAACTCGTTGGGACGGATGGTATTGAAAGTCACAAAAGCCCTCGACAATATCGTTCCCAAGGCTGACATCGGCAGTTCCGTTCCATCGACATCCTTGAAAGGCGACTTGGTGCGCACATTAAGCGTATAGCCGCCGCTCGCATCACCGGTCACATCCACATAGTCCGTCCATGCCAAGGAAGAAATCCGTCTGGAACTTCCTCCAAACTCGATAGTCTCGTTCTCAATGGCACTACGAACAATCTGCGTCAACACGGCAGCCATAAGCTTCTCATGCTGAAGAAGGGAAGCCTGATAGATGTGGGGATTGGCTGGGTCAGCCGTCTCAGGAACAATCTTACACATAGACAATGACGTCTGACTCAGGTCTTCCTTGATATTCATCGTTATCTTTCCCTGATCCTGATCGGTACCCGTCTTGATAGCCTTACCCCAGAACATCAATGTATTGATGTCCGTAGGCAGACTGAGTTCAACCACACGTCTGGAAGATGGCTTGTCGTCTGTTGGGTCCTGGGTCAGGTTGTTTTCAGAAATTACCGTACCAAAAGAATGAATTTTATCAGCGGGTACAGCAGATGACACCGAAATACCATCTTTAGGCAACTTGAAGACACCTAGATAGGCATTGTTGATGCCACGGAAAGCCTCAGAGGATGTTGCCTGCGTGTTTGCAGCAGACATTCGCGTGTACGGCTCATTGGCAATAGAGACGTTAAAGACAAAGTCAACACTGACTTCTCCCGTTTTGGGGTTGTAGTTAGGGTTGGTCTCGACGATATCTTCCTTTGATGAACAGGAGAGGAACCCCAACGCACTTGTGAATGCCATAGCACTCAGAAAAGCATAATTCATGAATTGTTTCATCATCATATGTTTTTATTTGTTTCTTTCTCGTTGATGTATCGGAATATTGTAAACTACATTAATAGCTGCCTGAGGCATCAAGAAGAGTTTCGACTCATCGGCAATCTTCGTGCCGCAAAGGCCACAGGCGTAACGGTCGAACTGGGTATAACCAACAGCAACACCAATCAGTGCCTCCACATTCCAACGACGACCTAACGGCCAAGAGTAGCCATAGAAAGCGCCGACAGCAATAAGGTCACCCTGGCGGCGCTCGTCACGCACTGAAGGGTAGAGGCCAAAGGGGAAGCGGACGTCAGCGACGTTATAGTGACTGTAAATGATATTCGCTCCTATGAAATGACGAGAACTGATGGAGTCTGTCCAATAGCGCAATTCAGGAGAAATAAGTACGTGACGCCATTTACGTGATGTCTCATCGCTGGTCGGCCAAGGACGATAACCTGCCGTCAGACCTACTGACCAATGCTGAGCCACACTGACACCCACTGTCAGATTGGGTGTCAGCCAGGCATCATAAAGCAGATTATTGCCCAGCGTCACATTCTGTGCTGCCGCTTTTGAAACTATCAAAAGCAGCAAAACAATTAACAAATTATGTTTTAACACTCTTTTAAACATATGTTCGCGCGTGTAGTTTTAAATGCAAATTTACAAAATCATAGCACAAGTAAATGTCACCCCCCCCCATTTTTAGCCAAAATTGGTTAATTTCTTGATTTATGTCAAGAAAGTCGTATAGAAAATTTCTACGAGAAAAATTAAAAAAGATTAATTTATAAAGAAAAACATCCACAAAAACACCATAATACCTGTTCGCATATCAGGAAATCATTACACATGAACCGCTTGCTTACCTCCCGATTACTTACCTCAGGGTTACCTCAGACTTACCTTAGGGTTACCCAAGGGTTTAAAAGACGAAACTTAATGATTTATTTATACGAACTAAAGAGTAGCCCACTGGGAGTAAGGATGTTGACGCAATTGGGAATTATAGTAACGACGGTCTCCCGTTACCTCTTTTCCGATGAAATGGGGAATTTCTGGCTCGTCAGCAGGTGTTTCCAGCTCTACCTCGGCCATCACCAAAGGGGCGTTATCGCCATGAAATTCGTCGACTTCGAAGGTATGATTACCGCTTTTGACCAGCCAGCGCGTCTTGTCGATGATACCCGGTTCGCAAAGCGTCATCAGCTGTTCTGCATCGGCAAGGGGTATCTCATACTCAAATTCATAGCGCGTCAGACCTCCATCGACGCTGGGGCCTTTGATAGTTACAAAGGCCTGACGGTCGCGGATACGGATGCGCACGGTGCGGCCCCGCTCACTACAGATATAACCCTGGCGGATGTGGTGACTTGAAAAAGCCTCGTGCTTGAAGGAATCATCAAGCACGAGGAATTTGCGTTCAATTTCTTGAGCCATAAGCTTTACGCCATCATTGAAAAGGACCAGATCAGATAGATAATGGCCAGAATGATGAGTCCGCCAAAAATCCATGTAACTACTTTCTTACCTTGTTCTTCCTGTTTCTTAGCGTAAGCTTCACGCTTTGCATTTACTTTCTTGCTCATAGTCAATATAATATTTAATGTTTAACGTTTAATCTTCATCAGTAACAGGGAATTCCATCAGGTAAGCCTTGATGAAATCGTCGATTTTGCCATCCATGACACCATCGACATCGGAGGTCTGGTAGTTGGTGCGGTGGTCTTTGACACGACGGTCGTCGAAGACATAAGAGCGAATCTGACTACCCCACTCGATCTTCTTCTTTCCCGCCTCGATCTTCGCTTGAGCTTCCAGGCGTTTCTGCATGGCGCGGTCGTAGAGTTGCGAGCGCAACAAAGCCATTGCACGTTCCTTGTTCTTGGGCTGGTCGCGGGTCTCGGTATTCTCGATGAGGATTTCCTCTTCTTCTCCCGTATCGGGGTCGGTATACCAGTAGCGCAGACGAACACCCGACTCCACCTTGTTGACGTTCTGGCCTCCGGCACCAGAGCTGCGGAAGGTATCCCACGACAGCTTGGCGGGATCGACATACACCTCGATGGTGTCGTCGACCAGCGGAGAAACAAAGACAGAAGCAAAGGACGTCATACGCTTACCCTGGGCATTATAGGGTGACACACGCACCAAGCGATGGACACCGTTCTCGCTCTTCAGGTAACCGTAGGCAAACTCACCACCCTCAATCTGCATGGTGACGCTTTTGATACCCGCCTCATCGCCATCCTGCAGGTTGGCGATAGACACCTTGTAATCGTGCGCCTCGGCCCAACGTTGGTACATACGCATCAGCATCTGTGCCCAATCCTGTGCCTCAGTACCGCCAGCACCAGAGTTGATCTTGAGCACGGCATCCATGGGGTCTTCCTTCTGGCGGAGCATATTCTTCAGCTCCAAGTCTTCTATCAAGCTGATAGCGGCTTGATAGTTGTGGTCGACCTCCGCTTCGGTCACCATCTCCTCTTTATAGAAATCGAAAGCCAGCTGGAGCTCGTCGGCAGCGGTACGTACGGCCTGATAGCCGTCGAGCCACTTCTTGATGGCTTTCACCTTCTTCATCTGCTCTTCGGCCCGTTTCTGATCCTCCCAGAAGTCAGGAGCCTGCGTACGAAGATCCTCTTCCTCGTACTCCATCTGCTTCTGATCTATCTTCAGGTAGTGCTTCAGCTTGTCAGCACGGTCCAAGACATCTTTCAGTTGATCTTGTGTTATCATATTTCTTCGTTATTCTGCGTACATAGCATCAATTTCTGCCTTATAGTTCTCGTTGAGAACACGACGGCGGATTTTGAGCGTATTGGTCAGTTCACCCTTTTCCATGGAGAGGTGATGAGGCAGTAGCGTAAAGCGCTTGACTTGTTCGTAATGTGCCAATTGCTGCTGGAGAGTGTCGATACGCTCCTTCATCATTTGGATGATGTCAGGATTAGCACAAAGCTCTTCACGGGTGTTGAAGGCGATATGGTGGTCACGGGCATATTCCTCGAGCAGCGAATAGACAGGAATGATGAGTGCCGATACAAACTTACGCTCATCGGCTATCACGGCTATCTGGTCGATGAACTTGTCGACCAGCAGCTTCGATTCTATCATCTGGGGAGCAATATACTTACCATTCGAAGTCTTGAAGAGATCTTTGATTCGTTCGGTCAGGAACAACTCGCCATCCTTCAGATAGCCGGCATCACCTGTGCGGAAGTAGCCATCCTCGGTAAAGGCCTGTTTGGTCAGGTCCTCACGATTGTAATAACCTATGGTGATAGTCGGACCCTTCAACAAGATCTCGCCATCCTCACTGACTTTGATGTCTATGCCCTCAATGGGTATACCGACTGATCCAACGGTGTAGGGCTTGCCCAGATGGTTGCACGATACGGTAGCCAACGACTCCGTCAGACCATAACCTACCACCATATTGATACCGATGGAATGGACGAATTCCTCCACATGTGCCGACACGGCAGCACCTGCTGTAGGGAAGAAGTGGGCATTCTCCAGACCCAGTTCCTTACGGACCAACGAGAATACGGTACGGTTCAGCATCTCATATTCCAAATGAAGTGCCACAGGCGGTTTCTTACCCTTGCTGAGATACTCGATATTGTGGCGACGGCCTACGCTGAGCGCATGAAGGAACAACTTACGCTTCGCAACATTGGCTTTGTCGATCTGTTCCTGTACACCCATATACACCTTCTCCCAGAAACGGGGAACAGCCGACATACAGGTAGGGTGCGTATCACGCATAGACTGTTGCACCTCCTGTGGATGGGTATTGACAATCATTCGTGCTCCGGCATACATACAGAGTATGGCCCAGCCACGTTCGAAGATATGCGTATAAGGCAGGAAGTTCATGATACGGTCATTCTCGTTAACCGGCACACACTTGGCATTGGCTACCATAGCAGCATTAAACTGTCCATGCGTCAGGATGACTCCCTTCGAATCGCCTGTCGTACCACTGGTATAGAGGATGTTGGCAATATCGTCAAACGTTGCCTCCTGTTGCAGCTTATCCACTTCCGTCTGACGTGGCAGATTCTCGCCTAATTTCAAGAATTCACTGAAGTAGACGGCGTTAGGATCGTGAGTTGAGATATGCACCAAGGGGTCGAAGACGATGATTCGCTCCAAGGTAGGACACAAAGAGAAGATGCGACGGGCCTTGTCATACTGCTCCTGTTCTCCGACGAAGAGATAGCGAATCTTAGCATCGTTCACTATGAACTGAATCTGCTGCTCGGAACTGGTGGCATAGAAGGGGATGGTTACCGCACGAATACCCCAGGCACCGAAATCACATTCGATATACTGAACGGAATTCTGTGAGAAAATACCGATGTTTTCCTGTACCTTCACACCAAGGTTCAACAAGGCATTTGACACCTGTTTGACCGTCTGTGACACCTGATTCCAGGACAATGACTTCCATTCCTTACCGCCGAAATCCTGATAAATCAGCATTTCGCGGTCACCATACTTCTTGGCCTGTTCGTGCACCAGCACTGACATGTGAAAATTCGTCTGCATAAGCATCTCCTATTAATTATTTTGCAAAATTACAAATAAAATATGAATTATAAGCGATAAACTCTAAACTTTTTCGTACTTTTGCAGCAATTATGAACATCAATCAATACACAAGCGAAGCCATTGAGCTGCTGAAAAGGCTGATTGCGACGCCCTCTGTGAGCCGCGAAGAACATGCTGCAGCAGACATTTTGGCCGATTTCATCGGGAAATGCGGCCTACCAACAAAACGTATCGGCAACAACATTTTGGTCTGCGAAGCGTTGGATCCCGAAAAACCGACACTTCTGCTGAACGCACACATTGACACAGTAAAACCAGTAAGTACCTGGACACGAGACCCGTTTTCTCCTACGGTGGAGGATGACCGGTTGTATGGATTAGGAGCCAACGATTGTGGCGGTGGTTTGGTGAGTCTGTTGCAGGTTTACAGAATATGGCGCGACGAAATCGCGCCACACGGAACAAGCTACAATCTGGTCTATCTGGCTTCGTGTGAGGAGGAGGTCAGTGGGGCTGGCGGTTTTTCGTTGGCACTTCCGGAACTGCCCAAGATTGACGTGGCCATTGTGGGTGAGCCAACAGGTTTGCAGCCCGCCATTGCCGAGAAGGGACTCATGGTCATAGATGGTGTGGCTTATGGAAAAAGCGGACACGCAGCCCGTGAGGAAGGCATCAACGCCATCTATGAAGCGCTGGACGACCTGGTATGGCTACGCGACTACCGCTTTAAGAAAAAAAGTATGCTGTTGGGTAATACGAAGATGACCGTAACCGTATTGAATAGCGGTACACAACATAATGTCGTACCCGACGAATGTCGCTTCGTCATTGATGTAAGAACTAACGAACACTATCAGAACGAATACCTGTTCGCCTTCCTACAGAAGCACATGAAGAAGTGTGAGTTGAAGGCCCGTTCATTCCGTTTATCATCCTCTCATATCCCCGTTGGCCATCCCCTCGTTCAGAAATGCATCAAGATGGGTATGACACCTTTTGGTTCACCGACGCTAAGCGACCAGGCCCTCATGCCGTTCCCCTCGATGAAGTTAGGACCTGGCGAGAGTGCCCGCAGTCATACCGCCGATGAGTTTATCTGCATCAGCGAGATAGAAAAGGCGATTGCAACTTACGTTACATTAATTACTCATTAATATTCATCTTCCCAGCCAGGATTCTGGATTCAGCTTGGAAGTTTCGCGGCGAAGCTGGAACTGCAAGATATTATCCTGTCCTACACGTCCCAAAGCCTGGCGCGTCGAAACCTTCTGACCTTGTCTGACGCTGACGCTGGACAAATTACAATATACACTGATGTAGCTGCCGTGACGCACCATCACAATCATAGTACCTCCGAAGCTGAACACGCGGCTCACCACACCATCGAAGATGCTACGGGCCTGAGCACCTGCCTCACCACGGATATTAACTCCCTTGTTGTCGAGAGTCACACCCTGCAGACCCTCTACATTGTATTGTCCGTAATGACTGACGATACGATAAGGTCCCGTGATAGGGATGGGCAGACGTCCGCGATTGCTCTCGAAATTGCCACTGATGCGCATATCCTCGGTGGGCATGTTCAAGGCATCGTCGGCTTCCTTGCGGGCTGAAGCAATCGCTTTGGCATGTTCACGATTCTCTGCTTCCGCCTTGCGTTCCGTCTCTTGTCGCTGTTTTTCAGCCTCGCGCGCCCTGCGCTCAGCAGCCTCACGCTCCTGCTTATTCTTTGCCGCCTGAGCCTCACGTTTGGCTTTCTCCTCCTTGGCTTTCGCTTCGGCGATACGACGGGCGTTCTCACGGGCAGCGGCCTCAGCAGCAGCCTTCTTACGAGCCAGTTCAGCAGCACGTTTCTTCGCTGCCTCAGCCTCCGCACGACGCTTGGCCTCAGCAGCAGCACGGGCTTTCTGACGCGCCACCTCTTCGGCAATCAAACGGTCAATCTGTGCGTTTAAGGCTGCATCCTTCTGCTTCTGCTGGGCGATGATGTTTTGAATGGTTTTTTGTTCCTTCTTCAGTGTATTGACCACATTCTGCTGTTCCGTCTGCTTGCCCTCCAGGGAACGACGTTCGCGCTCACCCTGGGTCAACAACTCACGTTTATGCTCCTGGGCGACATTCAATGACTGGAACTTCTGGTTGACCTCCTCCTGTTTCTCCTTCACCTCTTCGCCCTGTGCCCGCTGGAAGCTGGCATATTCACGCATAAAACGCATACGGCGGAACATCTGAATGAGATTATCGGCACTGAAGATGAACATCATCTGACTTTGTACAGAACGGTTGCGGTGCATATAACGCATCGACTTAACATAGTTAGCCTTGCGCTCATTCAGTTCGTCTTGCAACTGTTCCAGTTGGGTCATCAGCATCTCAATCTCTACATCGAGGTTAGAGATGTCCTTGCGGATGGTATCAATCGTACGACGTTTGCCCTCAATCTCGGTGTTGAGAACCATCAGATTCTGAAGACGCTTCCTGACATCCTTCTCGTTGTTACGAAGAAGGGTTTCCTGTTTCTTGATCTCTTTTTGTATCTCTTGTCGCTGATTCTGCAGGGACTTGACAGTCGGCTGGGCAGCAGTACCGCCAGTCTTTCCTGCTTTTCCGGATTTTTTGGATTTTCCGGACTTTTTGGATTGGGTTACAGCAGTCTTCTTCGCTGCCGACTTCTTAGACGCACCTTTTTGTTGCGCATAAGGGGTCAGAGCAAAGGCCAGCAACAGCAGTATGATACCTATTCGCCTCATCCAAAAGGATTAGAGAGACATGAAGCGTTGAAGGATTTCCTCGATAGACACCTGACGATACTTGCTCGATACTTCCGTGCGAGTTTCCCAGTTCTCGTCAGCACCCATGTAGTTGAGTGTCATTCCCAGTTTCACCTCCTTCTCAGGAGTATTGAAGGAAATCTTATGCTCCATAGGGAAGAACTTACGGTTATACTGCTGGAAGTCCTCATAGTCCCAGTTCAACTGATAATTGCCACGGAACCTGTCATTATACATGATATTGGCCATCTTAACGCGGTGATTGACCATGTCAGCCAACCAACGGTACGACAATTTACCATTCTCCATGGAGATAATGGCATCCTCAGAACCGAGCTCTGCACTGAAAGACTTAAGTCCCTCGTCGGTCACTTTCATCTTACCAGGCTGGAAGAGTTCGTTCCAGAACAGTGACTGTAACACATAGAAATCAATCTGATTGTTACGCAGGAAGTCCAACTGAGCATAAGAAGCCTTCAAATAGAGTTTGTTGATGCGGTCCATAATAAGGACATACTCCTTGGTGAACTCCAGGCGTCCAGCCTCGACAAAGCCAAAGGCCATAAGCTGCAGGCGGATCACATCATCACGCTTCATCTTCAGATTACCTGTAAGCGTCATCTGACGAGCTCCAACCTCAACGCTGAACTTCACCTTCGAAGTGATGAAGCGAGCGTACTGGGCATTGTCATTCACTTTCTGCAAGAAGGTCTGCTTCTTCAGTGTGTCGGGACTGACTACTGTGGAAGTCTCCTTGACAGCTTTACGATGTGTGCCGCAAGATGCTACGGCAAGCGTCAACGGAAGTGCCAGTGCGGCAATCTTCAAAATGCGTACTGTTTTCATTCTTTTAGGTATTTTTTATGTTTAATTTTTCTTATAAGTACTTGTCGGCGGTCATCCTTAATCTCGGACTTATCAGTAGCCCTGTCGAGGGCCATTTGCCAAAGGACAACAGCTTTTTCCTTATCTCCACAATGATAGTAAATATCGCCAGCATGTTCTAACATGACTGCCGAAGTGTCGGAGTCGCACTGCATGGTCTGCTCAATGTATATCCTGGCCTCGCTGTAACGTTGCTGCATGAACATAATCCATGCATAGGTGTCGAGGAAGGTAGCATTCTTAGGTTCAGCCTTGATGGTGCGATACGACATCTGTTCTGCCTTCATCAGGTCACGGCCAATCTCACTGAGATAATAGGCATAGTTATTCAAACAACCGATGTTGTCTTCTTTCCATACCAGACAGGAGTCGTAGGCAGCAAAAGCCTCGCGGTCCATACCTTTTTGGTGCAAGATATCGCCCATGACAGCATAGAAATCACTGACAATAGCGGGATCACTCTGGTCAGTTATTACGTCAATACCATTCTGGAAGGCATTCAGCGCATCGTCCAACTGATTTTTCTGATAGCAGGCAATACCCTGGTAATAATAAAAAGCCATTTCATCAGGATTGTACTGACGGGCATCCTTACAAAGGGCTATCACCTGGTCGCGATCCTCAGCC
>Ga0310696_10002453_pt1 | contig 24495 bp, 18 predicted proteins | sample AusTroGonzalo_MG_4_FD_203885 | JGI IMG/M metagenome (GOLD analysis project Ga0310696, IMG submission 203885) | Bovine rumen microbial communities from tropical cattle in Woodstock, Queensland, Australia - Gonzalo_02 (v2) (version 2) | ecosystem: Host-associated > Mammals > Digestive system >...
GAAATAACTTTCGGAAGGTCTTTGATAGAAATATGATTTTCTGCCATATTTTCCGCAATGACATCCTCAACATTCCTGTAACTTGCAAGTGCGGACAAAAGATTATTTTCAACAGGTTTGATAATGGTTTTAGGAGTGATATTGTGTTCTTTATTATATGCTTCCTGAATTTTTCTTCTTCTGTTTGTTTCGTCTATTGCAAATTTCATACTGTCTGTGATTTTGTCTGCATACATAATTACTTTGGAATCTGCATTTCTTGCAGCTCTTCCTATTGTTTGAATGAGGCTTGTTTCTGAACGGAGAAAACCCTCTTTATCCGCATCAGTTATTATAACGAGTGCGGCTTCGGGAATATCCAGTCCCTCTCTTAAAAGGTTAACTCCGACAAGTGTATCAAATTCCCCGAGTCTTAAATCTCTCAGAATTTCAACCCGTTCGATAGAGGCTACTTCGCTGTGGATATATCGTGATTTTAGTCCTGCTTGAACCAAATAATCCGCAATTGCTTCCGCTGTTTTCTTTGTTAAAGCGGTAATTAAAATTCGCCCGTTTTTATTAACAGTATTGTTAATTTCTTTAATTATATCATCAATTTGATTTAAGGTCGGTCTTACAAAAATTTCCGGATCGAGAAGTCCTGTCGGCCTTATTATTTGCTCAACAAGCTGTGATGAATTTTTACGTTCAAATTCGCCTGGGGTTGCCGAAACGTATATTTTTTGATGTACCGATTTCCAGAATTCTGCTGCTTTTAACGGTCTGTTGTCTTTTGCGCAGGGAAGTCTGAATCCATATTCAATGAGTGTTTCTTTTCTTGATTTATCGCCGTTATACATCGCCCGCAATTGCGGAATTGTTACGTGCGATTCATCTATTACAGTTAAAAAGTCTTTCTGAAAATAATCCAAAAGTGTAGCGGGCGGTGTTCCGGGTTTTCTTCTTTCTATTATTCTTGAATAGTTTTCTATCCCGTTGCAGTAACCCATTTCTTTCATCATTTCCATATCGTATTTTGTTCTTTGGGCAATTCTTTGTGCTTCAATCAGTTTTCCCTCACTCTCAAACTGAGCTACCTGTGATTGGAGTTCCTGACGAATTATTTTGAGAGTTGTTTCCATGTCGTCATCGTCTGCCAAATAATGCACAGCCGGAAAAATAACGGCTTTATCCTGAATTTCCAATATCTCTCCCGTTACAGGATTTATTCTGATTATTTTTTCTATTTCATCGCCGAAGAATGATATTTTTATAACATTTGTGTCATAAGTCGGCATTATTTCTACTGAATCGCCTTTTGCTCTGAAAGTAGAACGTGTCAGTTCAACATCGTTTCTTGAATATCTGACATCTGTAAGATATCTCAAAAAGTTGTCACGGTCTATGCAGTCGCCTACATTTATTGTGACTGCACCTTTGAAGTACATTTCAGGAAGTCCCAAACCATAAATACAGCTCACTGATGCTACAACAATTACATCGTCCCGCTCATACAAACTTCTTGTCGTATGGTGCCTTAATCTGTCAATTTCATCATTTATAGAGGCTGTTTTTTCTATATAAGTATCAGTTCGGGGTATATATGCTTCGGGTTGGTAATAATCATAATAGCTGATGAAATATTCAACGGCATTTTCAGGAAAAATTTCTTTGAATTCATTATATAATTGCGCTGCAAGTGTTTTGTTGTGTGCGATAACAAGCGTCGGCTTTTGAATTTGCTCAATTACGTTTGCTATTGTAAATGTTTTGCCGGAACCTGTGATTCCCAATAATGTTTGTGCATCATTGCCTCTGTTGATACCATTGACAAGTTTGTTTACAGCTTCCTGCTGCGTCGGGGAAATTTTATAATTTGAGTGTATTTTAAATAACTTATTCATATTAAAAAATTATAACACTATCATCCAAACATTGTAGTTCTTTATTTTATCTTTACCAAATTTTGTATAAGATTTATAATTTGAGTATGACAAAATCAGGATTAACGGAATCAATTAAAAAAGCATTTGAGAATAAGGCTGCCGGAAATTTCAAGCAGTCCATACAATATTTGTATAAGGCGCTGGAATTTGATCCGGACAGTTCGGAGGTTCTTGCCGAAATTGCCGGTTTGTATTTTGAATTAAACAATAATGATAAAGCAATAAGATATTACGAGCAGGCGCTTCTTTCAGATGCTGATAATATAAATATTAAATTTAAGTTAGCCAATGTTTATAAACACGAGGGACTTGTTTCAAAGGCACTCCCGCTGTTGGTATCTATTTGTGAAAAAGAGATTAAACCTGTATATTTGGCGGAATTGTTAAATCTTCTTTATTTGGAAAGTGATTTTGAGGGTGTAATAGATTATTTTGAAAAATTTCACCTTGCTGATACAAAAAACACAAAAATCAATTATTATGCGGGTGCTTCATATTTAGCATTGGGAAACAACAAAAAAGCGCTTGAATTATATAAAGCTGCTGTAATGTGCGATAATTCGGATTATGATGTTGTTTACAACTGTGCAAATCTTCTTTATCAGGAAGGTCAGTATGAAGACGCCGCACAAATTCTTTTGTCAAATCCTTATGCAAAAATGAATCATAAAACGTTTTATTTGCTTGGTGAAATCTGTATTTCACAGGATAAAATCAATGAAGCTGTTGATTATTACAGCAAGGCGTGTAAATTAAATCCTAAAAATCCTTTGTATTATTTCACTCTTGCGACTGCATATTCTGTTAAAGGGTTTTTAAAAGAAGCGGAAGAAAATTATAATAATGCGGTTAAATTAAGTCCTAATAATCTTTTTTATTCTTATACACTTGCTTTTGTTTATTATCAGATGAAACAAATATCAAAAGCAAAAGAAAAGATTAAAAATATTCTTGCAATTAATCCGGATAATATCAATGCTCTTACATTAAAAGCAAGAATTGCAACCGATGAAAATGATGTTGTTCAGGCAGAAGAAATACTCAGAAAAGTTTTGGCAAAAAATCCTAAAGATGATTATGCTTTATATATTCGTTCACAGGTATACAAGAAACTTTCTTGGTGGGAAAAAGCAATCGAAAGTATTAATCTGGCTATGAAATATAATCCTGATTCTGTTGAATATATGAGTGAAGCCGTGTTGGATAACATTTCAGCGGGTAATTATTCTGATGCTGAAACTTTGTGCTTGAAAATTCTTGAAAAGGATTCAAAGTACATTTTTGCATATATAAAATTAACGGAAATATATGTAAACCAAAAAAGATATTCGGATGCACTTGAAAACATTGATAAAACGCTTGAGTTGGATGTTAATACCGATACCGCATATATTATGAAAGCAAAGATTTATAAAGAAAATGAACTCTTTGATCAGGCAATCGAGTATGCAAATCGTGCAATTTCTCTTGCTCCCGATAAAAATGAATATTATATTTTTATAGCAGATTTATATTATTTAACCAAAAAATTCTCTGATGCGGAAAAATATTATAAAGAAGCTGTTATGTACGACCCGACATCTGTTTATGCAAAATACCGTGCTGCGCTCTGTTCCCAGAAAAACGGCGATTATAAAGAAGCGGCAGCATATTATTCAATGGCAAGCAGATTGAGTCCTTCAAGTACGGATATTTCATTTGATTATGCGGATTGCCTTTGCCGTTCAAAAGAATACAAAGCTGCCCTGCAGGTTTTGAAAAAGGCTTTGGAATTTTCCGACAGTGAGGAAAAAACACGACTAATAATGGAAAAAAGTTCTCATATCAAGAGATTGATTGATGAACAGCTCGTTGGTTTTAATAAATTAATAAGCAGCTTTAAGAAAAAAAACGAAAAAAATAAATAACAATAAAAAAGAGGGGTTACCTCTTTTTTATTGTTTAAGTTGTATGAATATTTTTACATTGCACCTTCAACAATTTTAACGAAACTGTCTGATTTAAGACTTGCTCCGCCTACCAATGCTCCGTCAATGTCTGATTGTGCCATTTGTTCTTTGATTGTTTCGGGTTTTACGCTTCCGCCGTATAAAATTCTTACTTTATCAGCTGCATCTGTGCCTGCAACTTCTTTAACGGTATTTCTAATCATTGCAATTACTCTGTTAGCTTCAGCGGAATCACAGGTTTTTCCCGTTCCGATAGCCCAAATGGGTTCATAAGCAATAACAGATTTTGCAATGTCATTTGCCGAAATATCTTTAAGTGCGTTTTTGATTTGTGAAGCAATGTGTGTATCTGTTACGCCTGCTTCTCTTTGTTCTAAAGATTCACCGCAGCAGATTATAGGGATTAAACCGTTTTTAAGTATTGCGTGTGCTTTTTTGTTTACCATTTCATCAGTTTCTGCAAAATATTGGCGTCTTTCGCTGTGTCCGATGATAATGTATTCACAACCGGCATCTTTTAACATTTCAACAGCAACTTCGCCTGTAAATGCGCCGTTTGTTTCGTAGTAGCAATTTTGTGCCGCAAGTTTAACTTTTCCGCAGCCGCAGTCTGTAAGAGCTTTATTTGCTGCATAAAGCGATGTAAATACAGGTGCTACGATTACTGTCGGAAGTTTTTCTTTATCATATTGTTTCAATCCTGCCATAACTTCATTTACCAAAGTTTTAGCTTCTTCCTGAAATTTATTCATTTTCCAGTTGCCTGCAATAATTGGTCGTCTGCTCATTTTTATATCCTCCTGTTAAGTATTTTGGGGTATTCCCAACAAAATTAAAAATAACCCAAACAATTTTTTTAATCAACTTTCATTTGTTTTGTTTTTAATAAATTTACTTTACAAAATCCTTAATATAAACTTTACTTTTTGTTAAAAAAAACGATATAATAAATATTGTAAATTTAATTTTTGAAACGGTGGTTTGATTTTGAGCGTTGATGAATCTCTGTTAAAAAATTGCATAGATACATTTATAAATAATGATATGATTGACGTTAAGCCGACCATATTAATTGTTGATGATGAAATTAATAATCTTCAGCTTTTAAAAAGAACGTTCAGGGGATTATATAACATTGTCACCGCCTCTAACGGTTATGAAGCACTTGACATAATTAACAAAGAGGGTGACGCTATTTCTCTCATTGTAAGTGACCAAAAAATGCCGGAAATGGAGGGTACCGAATTTTTAAAAAGGGTAAATGAAAAGCATCCCGAAATTGTAAAAATTCTTTTAACCGGACATCAGGATTCCGATATTATTGTTTCAGCAATTAATGATTGCCAGTTGTATCAGTACATTTTAAAGCCGTTTGACCCCGAAGAATTAAAGGTTTCTGTTGATAACGGATTGAAAAAATTCGCTCTTGCTTCAAGAAAAACTTTGATTTTAAAAGATTTGAAAGAGTTGTTTTATAAAACAATTAAGTCAATTTCCTGTGCATTGGATGCAAAAGACCCTTACACGCACGGACATTCACTGAGAGTTACTCTCTATTCATTAATTTTGGCAAGCAAGCTCGGTCTGAATGATACTGCTTTGGAAGAAATTGAAACAGCAGGACTTCTTCACGATATAGGTAAAATAGGAATACCTCAAAGTATTTTGTGTAAAAATGATAAATTAACCGATGAAGAATTTGAAGTAATGAAAGACCATACTAACCGTGGTGAACAGATGATAAAAAGTGTTAAAAAACTTACAGCGGTTGCAAGCTGGTTAAAATCTCACCACGAGCGTTGGGACGGAAGAGGGTATCCTTCTGGATTAAAAGGTACTGAAATCCCTTTATTTGCGAGAATTATCGCATTGGCTGATACCTATGATGCAATGACTTCGACAAGACCATACAGAAAAGCGCTTCCCCATGAAATTGCCATTCAGGAAATTAAACGTTGTGCAGGCATGCAGTTTGATCCGGAACTCGCTGAGATTTTTGTTGCCAATGAAGCGGAAATTAAAGCTGCTAAAGAAAATCCCGAGGAATATTATCCTAAACTGAGTTTCCTGCAAAAATACATAAATAATGCCGAAGCAATTCTTCAATTAAACAAAAGTAATTCGTAAAGTTTTGCTTTGTTCCTATTTTTCTTCTGTTGATTTTACTTCTGCTGAGATTTTATCTCCAAATATTTTTCCAATTGTTTGAACAAAGTCATTATCGGCATTTACCCAGGCATTTTCGTTTGCACTGATTTGCAAAGGAGTCTGCTGTATTTCTGTTTTAATTCTGAATACAATCGGGTCTGTGCCTTTAAATTCTCCGATAACTCCTTTTAAATTCATAATTTCTTCAAAGTTTAGTTCCTGTTGAATATCTAAATATGCAATGTTGCTGTTTTCGAGTGGAGTCACTTTTTCAATTACTATTTGTGGGCGTTCTTCGTCTTTTTTCTGATATTTTCCGTAGATAATAACTTTTTTGTCCTGTTCTATGAATGAAGAATAGTCTTTAAGTGTTTTATGGAATGCGACAAAATCTATTTTTCCTGTTAAATCCTCTATCACACCCGATTTTAAATATTTTTGTTCTTCATTTTCATTTTTCTTTTTAACCGGAACCTGTCTGACAGAATTTATGAGTCCGCATATTTTTACGGATTTTTCTCCCTTAATTTCAAATAAATCACATATATTGTCCATTCTCATAAACGGCAGAATTTTCCTTACGCTGTCAAGCGGATGTGAGGAAATATAAAATCCTAAATATTCTTTTTCAAATTCCTGAATTTCTTTATCGGAATATTCTTTGTCATCTCCGTACAATTGGAAATTTTCCGCAATGGGATTGTCATTGCCGAGCATTGAAAACAGGCTGACCTGTCCGAGTTCCTGTGCTTTTTGCTCTCTTGAGGAAGCACTAATCATATTGTCAATATTATCCATTAATTTTTTTCTGCAGGGCTCAAGACAGGACAAAGTTCCTGTTTTGGCGAAACTTTCAAGAGATTTTTTATTAATACATTTTGAATTTAACCTTGTAATAAAATCATAAACAGATTTGAATTCTCCGCCCTTTTTTCTTTCCTCTTCAATCATCTCACAAATTTGAAGACCTACACCTTTAACGGAATTTAATCCAAATCTTATATTATTCCCGTCAGGTGTAAAATCCGCATTTGATTTGTTTATATCCGGCGGGAGAACCTGTATTCCATGGCTTTGAGCCATTGCAATATACATTTGTGTCTTTTCCTTGTTATCTTTTACGCTTGATAAAAGAGCGGAAAAGTATTCTATCGGATAATGTGCTTTAAGGTATGCCGTTTGATACGCAACAAAGGCATAAGCGGCTGAGTGCGCACGGTTAAAGCAGTATTCCGCAAACTTAACCATTTTTTCAAACAAATCGTCAGCAATTTTTTTATCTACGCCGTTTTTTGCACAACCCTCAAGGAATTTCGTTTTATTTTCAAGAATAATATCAACCTTTTTCTTACCCATAGCACGGCGCATAAGGTCTGCTTCACCGAGAGAAAAACCGCCCAAGACCTGAACAATCTGCATAATTTGCTCCTGATACAAAATTGTTCCGTATGTGTCTTTTAAAATAGGTTCAAGAAGAGGGTGGTCATATTTGATTTCTTCACGACCGTGTTTTCTGTCGACAAATTGCTTGTCCATTCCTGTACCCAAAGGGCCGGGACGGAATATTGCAACCAATGCACCCAAATCTTCAAAAACAGATGGCTTTAATTCGTGTACAAGTTTTTTCATGCCTGCGGATTCAAGTTGGAATACTCCGTCAGTATCTGCTTTTTGAAGCAATTTAAAGGTTTTTTCATCATCAAGAGGAATCTTGTTCAGGTCTATATCTATTCCGTGTCGCTGCTTTATCCATCGAAGAGCATTTCTCATAATGGTAAGGTTTAAAAGTCCCAAAAAGTCCATTTTTAAAAGACCTAAGTCTTCCGAGGTTTGTTTTTCATACTGGGTTATTATCTGCCCTTCTTTTCCCCGCTGGAGAGGAACCAAATCATCAAGAGGAACCTGAGAAATTATAACGCCTGCGGCGTGCATTCCCGTATTTTTCTTTAACCCCTCAATTTTCATAGCTTCATCAATCAGCTGTTTTGAGGTAAGTTCTCTGTCGGGGTTTAGTCTGTCTCCGACTATCGGAACATCATCGTCATAAAATTTTTGAAATTCCGGACTTTCTTTGAATGCACAGGGGTGTTTGCCGTCATCATTAAGCAAAATTCCGGGGGTTGCGGGAATTAATTTTGTTATTTCGTTAGAATCTTTAAACGGAACATTTAAAATTCTTGCAACGGATTTTACCGCTTCTTTCGCGGCTAAAGTACCAAATGTAATAATCTGACAAACTTTATCGGCACCGTATTTTTCGACAACGTACTGATAAACCTGTTCTCTTCCCTCAATACAAAAATCGATATCAATATCGGGCATGCTGATACGTTCAGGGTTTAAAAATCTTTCAAACAAAAGCTTGTGAAAAATCGGGTCAATATCTGTTATTCCGAGCGCATAAGCAACAATACTTCCCGCAGCCGAGCCTCTTCCCGGACCTACTGGTATTCCGTGCTCTTTTGCATAGTTTATAAAATCCCAGGTGATTAAAAAGTATGCGGGAAATCCCATTTGATTAATAACGCCGAGTTCGTATTTTGCTCTTTCTTCAAGCTCTTTTGTTACGTTGCCGTAGCGTTTCTTTAAACCCTCTCTCACCTTGAAATCGAGGTAGCTTTCGACGGTATGATTTTTCGGAACTTCAAAATAAGGAAGTTTTGATTTTCCGAGTTCAATTGTGACATGACATTTTTCAGCAACTTCTACCGTATTTTTTATAGATTGTTCAAATGTTTCTTCGTCAATGTCGGTGAAAGAAATTTTTAATTCTTCGGGTGTTTTTACATAAAATTCATCGTTTTCAAAATGAAAACGATTTTGCTTATCTGCTTTGGAGGCGTTTGTATTAATGCAGAGCAAACTGTCGTGCCATGAAGCATCTTCTTTTTTCAGATAGTGACTGTCATTTGTAATGACTGTTTTTATGTCAAGTTCTTTTGCAATTTTTAAAAGACCTTTGTTTGCAATCAATTCTTCTTTAATACCGTGGTTTTGAAGTTCTATATAATAATCTTCGCCAAAAATTGATTTGTAATATTTTGCGATTTTTAATGCTTCCTCGTAGTTACCGTTGATAATTGCCCCCGAAACTTCTCCTGCAATACATGCAGAAAGACAAATAATACCCTCTGCGTGTTTTTCGATAAGGGCGTGATTTGAACGGGGTTTGTAATAATATCCGTCTACAGCTGATTTACTTGCGATTTTGACAAGATTTTTATAACCCGTATTGTCTTTTGCAAGGAGTATAAGGTGGTGAAGTTTGTTATTATTTGGGTCGCGGTCTTTTTCTATATCACCGTCAAAAATGTAAACCTCAATTCCTATAATCGGTTTAATTCCGACTTCTTTTGCTGTTTTATAAAGTTCAATCGCACCGTGCATGACACCGTGGTCTGTAATCGCAACGGCAGGCCAGCCCTGTTCTTTACAGAAATTACAAAGCTTTTTTACCTTTATAGCGCCGTCTAACAAACTGTATTCTGTGTGCAAATGCAACGGTACGTATGACATCTTATATTCCTTTCAAATTAATTTTACAATAAACAATTGCTCAGAAAATTTATGTAAAAATTAATTTTACAATTTTTTGATAAATTTTTATATCAATTTACCTGTGGCGAAAGAGTCATTATTGTCAATTTTTTCTATTAAGATTTTACAATAATTTTCAGTTGGCTTTTCTTTAAAAAATACTTTTATATAATTTGGTGTAACTGCTTTATATAAGCCTGTTTTTTTATCGGGTTTCTTTTCCGGAGTAATATAAAAAGTTTGTCCTATATTACTTTTTAAAAATTCCAAATGTTTTTTATCGGACAGGTCTTTTACAAGTTTCATTCTTCTGTGTTTTTCTTCTTTCTTTATTTGTCCGTCCATTTTTGCGGCAACCGTACCGGGGCGGACAGAATACGGAAAAACATGGATTTGTGATAATGGCAATTTTTTCAGCCTTTCAAATGTTTCATTGAAATCTTTTTCAGTTTCCTGTGGAAACCCGACAATTATATCGCAGCCTAAAAATACGTTTTTGAAATTTTCTTTCAGTTTTAATACTGTGTTTTCTGTTTTTTCAAAGTTATAGTGTCTGTTCATATTTTTTAGCGTTTTGTCGCACAGGGACTGCAAAGAAAGATGAAAATGAGGACAGAATTTATCTGATTTTGACAAAAATTCTATAAGTTCGTCGGTAATTTCATTCGGGTCAAGAGAGCCTATTCTGTATGTTTTAATTTCTGTTTTTTCTATTTCTCGGAATAAATCAATTATTGATTTTTTTTCTTCAAAATCAAGTCCCCATTGACCTACGTGTATCCCTGTTAAAACAACTTCGTTATATCCGTTTTTGTAAAGGGTATTAATTTGTTCAATTATATCTTCGGTTTTACAGCTTCTTGATTTTCCACGAGCAATACAAATGGTGCAGTAAGAGCATCTGTTATTGCAGCCGTCCTGAATTTTTATTGTTGCTCTTGTTCTTGACAGATGTTTTAATTTTTCATACCGAAAATCTTTATGCGAATTAATATCGGAGATTACACATTTTTCATCTGTTTCCAAAATTTCTGCAATGTCAGGTTTTTCGTAAATACCTATGAGTTTGTCAATTAAAGGTGTTGTTAAATCTTTGTTTAACTGTGCAAAACATCCCGTTACCATGATTTTAATTTTCGGATTTTTGTTTTTTGCCGATTTTAAGTAAGCAAGAAGTTTCCTTTCTGCCTCTTGAGTTACCGCACAGGAATTTACAATTAAATAATCTGCATTATCAAAACATTGTACTAGCCTGAAATTTTTTTCAAGCAGCTTTTCTTCCATAACAGCCGATTCTGTTTGGTTGGTTTTGCATCCGAATGTTTTTATTATAAAAGTTTTCATTGTATTTCCGATTTTTGTTCCTTTTAATTATATTATTTAAAATTATCCAAAATAAAAATCAATATTTACAAAATTTTAAAAATTATTGCATGAATGTCTATGTTTGTATTGTAATAGTGTAAAGTTTGAGATTGTAAAATATATGTGCTACAATTTCGGTATAGGACTTTAATCGGCAAGTATGAATTTTATATATAGATTTATCAAATATTACTTAGTTCCGACGGTGTTATTATTAAATATTGCACCGCAGGTTTTTGCCGTGGAAGAGTTCATGCCTCCGGTATATTCTGAAGAAGAACAGATTTCGGAACCGCCTGCTATGGACTTTGAACAAACAAAGCCCAAACAAAAAGCAAAAAGCAAAAAATCGGATAAAAAACAAACAATTTCTGAAATAAAAATTGAGGGTAACCAAATAATCCGCAATACGGAAATATTGAACGCTATGAGAATGCAGGTTGGAGATGTATATTCACCTGAAGCAATAAAAAAAGCTCTTACTGAGATTTATGATACAGGTTGGTTTACTGAAAAAATGCGTGCCGTACCTGTTACAGACAAAAATAATAACATAGTTTTAAAAATTTATCTTGAAGAAAACAGACCGATTACCGAATTTACCATAACAGGTAATACAGTTGTTTCTGCCGGTGAAATTGCTGAAATTCTTGCACCTCTTGAAAACCAGCCTCAAAATATAACAACCCTTAATGAAGCTGTTGAAAAAACCGAACAGTTATATTCTTCAAAAGGATATATACTTGCAAGAGTTACAGACGTCAAAGATGACCCTGACGGGTGTGTAAATTTAACAATTTCTGAGGGTGTGATAAACTCCGTTAAGTTTGAGGGTAACACCAAAACAAAAGATTATGTTGTTAACAGAAATATTCTGTCTGCTCCGGGTACCGTATATAACGAAAATACAATAAGGGAGGACCTTATAAGATTATACGGAACTCAGGCATTTAAAGATGTTAACAGGACAATCGAAAAATGTGATGATAAGGGTGATTTATACGATGTTACAATCGACCTTGAAGAACAAAGAACCGCAACAGTAAGTGTAGGTGCAGGTATTGATACTGCAACAGGGTTTTTTGGTCAGGCAGGTTTTGTGGAAAATAACTTCCTCGGAAAAGGGCAGAGAATTTCTTTGAATTTTCTGGCAGGTACCGGTGTTTTAATGTCGGATGATTCTACATTAAACCGCGCAAATTTGCAGGCTGATATAAGCTTCTTTGAACCCCGTTTCAGAGGAACTGATGTTTCAATGCTTTATAAGGCATATTGGCAGGATTTTGCAAGTTATCAAATACCTCTTGCAATGGAACGTAGATTTGGTGCTGAAGTTGTTGCATCCAAAGAGTTCAGAAGATTTAAAAATCTTTCGGGTTCGTTTAAGGTCGGTGTAGAAAATATTCACCTGAAAGAGGGTAATTCTTTGCAAATTGCAAATTTGTACAAAGCTCATAATATTCCCATTTCAGAAAGAAGCAAACAGTTAAAGGGCGGTACTTTTTTGGCTCTTGCACCGTCGTTGGTCTATGATACAAGGGATAGAGCTATCAATCCCCGTGACGGCTTAATTGCAAATATTAAATTTACGGAAAATATTGGTATTACTGATTTGAATTCATCTCACGGAATTTTGACCGGAGGAATAAAAAAATATTTCCCTGTTATGACTAAGTCTGCAATTTCAATTACTGCCCGAGGTGGCGGTACTATTCACGGAAATATTCCGGAAGTTATGGCTTTCAGACTCGGTGGTCCGTATTCAGTCAGAGGATATCGTATGAGTGCAATCGGTACGGGTAACGCATTTGTAATGGGTTCGGTTGAATTGACTACTCCGTTTTTCTTCCTCGACAGAATTCAAAAACTTAAATTCCTTGATAATGTTAAATTTGAAATGTTTGCTGATGCAGGAAAGTTATTCAATCCTACTGTCACGGATAAAATATACAACAGACCCGGATACGGTATATCAGCAGGTGCGGGTATAAAAATTTATGTTCCCGGAGTCGGACCTCTCAGTATAGACTACGGTTATCCTCTCACAAATGTCGGACGGGGTAACAGCAAAGGTGCTATCACTTTTGGTATAGGGGATTATTTCTAATGTCCGGTGCTATAAAAATATTAAGTAAAAGTATTTCCGATACAGAAATACTTGCTGAAAAATTTGCTGATTTAATTTGTGAAAAAGGTGCATTTGTCTGCTTGCACGGTGATATCGGTGCGGGAAAAACTGCTTTTACAAGAGCAGTTTGTAAAGCTTTAGATGTTAAGCAAAAGGTTACAAGTCCGAGTTTTGTCATTTTAAATGAATATAAAAGCGGTAAAATTCCTGTTTATCACTTTGATTTATACCGCCTGGAAAATGAGGGGATTTCAACTGTTGCATCAGAGCTTGAGGAATATTCTTCAGGAAAAATACTGACAATGGTTGAATGGGCGGAATTTTCTCCGGAAACCGATTTGCCGTTTGACAGGATAATTGTCAAAATTGAGTATTTGAATGATAATGAAAGAATATTTACATTTGACGCTGTTGGTGTAAAATCGGAAGAAATAATAAAACAAATGGCATAAACTATGAAAATTTTGACTTTTGATACGGCTTTGAATAAAACTTACGTGACATTCGGAGAAGATGATAACATACTTTTCTCGAAAATTCTGAATTCTGATAAAGAAAGATATCATAGTGCGTTTCTTGTCCCTGAATTAATAAATATTATGAAATTGCAGGGAGTTTCTGCGGGTGATATTGGCGCAATCGGTATAAATATCGGTCCGGGGAGTTTTACCGGTATCAGAATTTGTACTGTTATTGCAAGGACGCTTGCCCAGCAGACAGGCAGTAAGGTAATTCCAGTTTCTGCATTGGAAATATTATCTTTAATTAACAATAAAGGTAATAATTCCTTAATTCTCACTGATGCAAGAAAAAATAAATTTTATACCGCAATTTATTCTTCATCGGGCGAAACTTTAAAGGAACCGTCTTTAATTGAAAAACAAGATGTGATGGATTATTTGGGTAAAAATGAATGTACAATAATAGCGGATAGTTCGTGTCATGATTTTCTTTCCGGAAACGGTATTAATTCTGTTAACTATGAAAACGGAGAATATGATTTAGGGCAGAATTTATACAAAATATGCCTGAAAAAACTAAAAAGCAACGATGATTTTCATTGGGCAAAGGCAAAGCCTTTGTACATTCAGCCTCCCTCAATTACAAAATCAAATAAAAAGGCGGTATAAATGTATTACGTATCTTCTCCTCTCGGTTGTTTATTATGGTCAGCTATATTGATATGGATATTTTTTAAGCTAAAACTTTATTACGTTATTTTTGCGATTATTTTATTTGCAATTTTTTATAATATATTCAGTCAGATAAAAAGCAGTATTAAACAGCAAAAAATTAATAATGAACTGAATTTTGAACCAAAAATGGGTGAAGTTTCCAAAATTTGCCCCGAATGCGGTAATGATGTAAGACGTTCAACTGAGGTTTGTCCTCATTGCGGATATAAATTCGATTAACCTTTTTCGTTTTCGACAAAATTCCTGTATTGCAAAGCCTGCGAGAGGTGGCTTATTGATATGTTTTCGGCTTCACTCAAATCAGCAATTGTCCTTGCGAGTTTTAAAAGTCTGTCGAAGCCTCTGCCGGAAATATTGAACTTTTTCCCTGCTGTTTTAATAAGATTTTCGCACGCTTCATCCAGAACACAGAATTTTTTGATTAACTTCGGCGTCAATTCCGAATTTGTATGAATTCCGTATTTTTCATACCGTTTATTCTGAATTTCTCTTGCTTTGGTTACCCTTTTTCTTATTTCTGCGGAACTTTCGCTTTCAAAATTTTTATTTATTAAATCATCCGTTTTGAGTCGCGGTACTTCGATTTGGATATCAATCCTGTCAAGCAGTGGACCTGAAATTTTTGCTCTGTATCTCTGAATTTGAAATTCCTGACATGTACAATGCTTTTCTGAATCACCGTAATAACCGCATGGACACGGATTCATTGCCGCAATCAGCATAAACTTTGCCGGATATTTTACTCTTGTTGAAACCCTTGAAATAGATATTTCACCATCCTCTAAAGGTTGGCGCAGGACCTCTAAAACCTGTCTCGGAAATTCTACGATTTCATCAAGAAATAAAATTCCTCTGTGAGCAAGTGTTATTTCTCCGGGTTTCGGGTTTGAACCGCCGCCGATAATACCGATAGCAGAGGCGGTATGGTGTAATGTTCTGAACGGCCTTTTTGTTACAAGGGGGTGTTCTGAATCCAATAAGCCGGCTATACTGTATATTTTGGTGAGTTCAAGTGATTCTTCCGCATCCGGAGGCGGAAGAATTGTTGCAAAACATTTCGCAAGAAGTGTCTTTCCTGACCCCGGAGGCCCTGACATCAATACGTTGTGACCTCCTGCCGCTGCAATTTCCAGTGCCTTTTTTGCTTTTAACTGACCTTTTACATCTTTAAAATCAAATAAATTTTCTGAATTTTTTTCTTCTTCTATGTACATATCAAAACTGTATGATACTTTTTTCATACTTTTATGTGTTTCAGGGTCGTCCGTAAAGTGATTTACGGCTTCACTCAATGTCTTGGGTGCATAAATATCAACATCCGAAACAAGTGCGGCTTCTTTAGAATTTTTGTATGGTACAACAATTCTTGTTACTCCGAGTTCTTTTAAACCCATAACAAGGGGCAGAATGCCCCTTACCGGACGCAAAGTTCCATCGAGAGAAAGCTCTCCGATAAAAGCATAATCTTTGAATTGTTCATCTCTCAGCGTTCCGTTTGCGGCAAGTATTCCGAGAGCAATAGGCAAATCGTAGCTGCTTCCCTCTTTTTTAACGTCTGCGGGTGCAAGATTTACTATTATTTTTTTTGTCGGAAACGAATATCCCGAGTTTTTTATAGCTGAACGAACCCGCTCTTTTGCTTCGGTCACGGCAGTGTCTGGCAATCCCACCACAACAACTCCCGGAAGAGAATTGTTTAAATCCGTTTCCACGGTTACCTTTGATGTGTTTAATCCTGTTAATACAGCTGTTGTTATCTGTGAAACCATTGTTTATCCTATTGTATTCCGTAAAAATTTTTTAATTGTTCATAATAGTCAAGACGAACTCTTTCTTCTTTGCATCTTGCTTTTATATATTCAATCATTTTTTCCATTGTAGGTGTTATGCTTCTGTTGTGTGCTTTAAACCATTCTCTTTCAACATCAAGCACAACCGCTTTTACGCCGATTTCACGGGTTGCAAGATTGTACCATTTTTCAATTTCTTCAAAATTGTCGTTATACCCCGGAACGATTATGAATTTTGACCATACACAGCTTTTCCCCGTTTTTTGTGCGGAAACGTATTTTTTTAAATTGTTAACTACCTTGTCAAAACATGGTACATTTTTAATTTTTTCATAAGTAGTTTTGCTTCCCGAGTCAATAGATACAAAAAGATTGGTTTTTCCGTGTTTCAAAAGATTGTATATACCCCTGGAAAATTTAATGCCGTTTGAATTGACAATATATCTCTCAAGTCCGTTTTTTAAACATAAATCGGCAATTTTTTCAAAATCTTTCATCAATGCGGGTTCCCCGCCTGCAAACTGTATGTACCCGTGTGGGGCATTTTTCAGTAATTTTTTATTGAATAATTCTTTGAATATTGGATAAAGAGAGGTTTCTTTAAAATCTTTTACCGACCAACAATCGCAATAGCAACATCTGCTGTTACATCTTACAAATGAATTTATGTCAACGAAAACAAAGGCATCTTCCCTGCACGGATTGTTTGTTTCCACAAGCGATGAACATCCCCTGCATTTATCCGGCGGATGTCCTTTTTCCGTTTCTTCTTTCCATTTTCTCTTTTTTGTAAAAATTTCATCCCAGTTAATGTTGTTGTAACTGCTTGCCAAAGTCAACAATCCACCGCCCTCATGTGCGGTTTTACAGCATACGTATATTCCCCAGCGTTCAAAATTAATTCCGCTGTCCATATAGTCACATTTGTAAAATTTCTGCTCTGACATGTGTACCTCAATTGCTTTAGATTATAGCACATTAAAACCGCTTTTTGAATTTTGTTTGATACCCTGTTTCTGATTTAAATAATGTTAAATCTAAAATTTAATAATTTAAAGTGCGAAAATAATGTTTCAAATTGCAAATTAAAATGTTAAATACATATCCCAATAGCTGTAGGCTTCTGTCAGAATAAATAAGAACTGAGCAGAAATGGATGTGTGTTTAAAATCAGCATGCTTTATGTTATAATAAAAATATGGTTAAGTTTGCTTTTAAATTTAAAAATGCTTTTACACTTGCAGAGGTGCTGATAACGCTTGTAATTATCGGTGTAGTTGCCGCTTTGACAATTTCACCGCTGATAAATACCTATGTCGAAAGCTCGACAGTTTCAAAGGTTAAAAAAGGTCTGAGTATTTTGGGTCAGGCAAAAAAGCTCGCAGAGGTTAAAAACGGCTCTATTGATGGCTGGGATTTTGACGGGGTAATGACAACAGACGATTCTGAAAAATTTTTAAGATATATATTACCGCATCTTTCAATTGCTAAAGATTGCGGAACAAATGCGGATTGTTATCCTGTTACTGATGTATACCGTTTAGACGGTAATATTCATGAATATGGAGCTTCTCATTATTCATCTTTTAATAAGTTTGTATTAGCTGACGGTAGTGTAATGTTTTTTACCACTTATCCGGGTAAGTGCTCTGCAACAGAGAGGGGTGTGGAAAAATCCTGTGGCGTTTTTTATTATGATGTTAACGGCAGTAAATCACCAAATGCAATAGGAAGAGATATATTTGCTTATATTATTACTCCAGATGGTGTTTATCCCGTATTAAGCAATGACTGTAATAAAAACGGTGAGGGCTGGGGTTGTGCTGCGTATATTATAAAGAACAATAATATGAATTATCTTCATTAAATATTTGTTGATAAAACAGGGAATTTAATACGAACTTTTTTTTATCAGTAGTTTTTCTATAACTTTTATAAAAATTTTATCAAATATTACATAAGTTATTACTGAACAAATAATCGTTACTATTAATGTGTCTATATAATCGGGTATATTATTATTTGTTAGATAATCCTTTGTTATTTTAATGCCAAGACCCTGCCAAATATAAAACGGCAGAGTTAGTTTTGCTAATTTTTTTAATATTTGTGACTGAGCCAAAAAATGAGTAAATTTATTTTTATAAACAGCCAGCGAATATATAACTATGGAAAATACGGGAATTGTTATAAAAGAATAAAAAGTTAATGAGTGAATAAATTCTTGAAAACGATTTTGCGGATTTAATAAAAACATCAGTCCGGACATTATTAATACACTCGAAATAGCAATGAAAACAGAATAATTATTTGTTTTTGTATGTTTATGCTGAATAAAAATTTTTGCAAGGAACATTCCTATAAGAAATTCAAACATTCTAAATATCGGATTAATATGTAAATACAGGAAATCTATTTTGAATTTATATGATAATGCTACAATATAAATAATAAACAAATATATTAAGAAATATGCCAGTTTAACCCTTTTTGTACTTCTTACCATTAAACATAAAAACGGAAATAACAAATAAGAAAATATAATGCAGGAGATAAACCAGGTTCCGTCATTTCCTGCAATCAGAAACAATTGCGGGAAAAATCCGTGAATACATAATATTTCTGAGGGAATAATTATCAAACTCCAATAATGCTGATATATAATTATGCAAATTGTATAAAGCAAATAATATGGATAAATTTTTAGTATTCTTTTTAAATAAAAATTTTTAATTGAGTCTTTATTTATTTTTTCAAATTCGCTTTCGTGTAAATAATACAGTAAAAACCCCGACAATATAAAAAATGCTTCCATTACTCCGGGAAAATAAAAAAGATTGTTTTGAGGTATATCAACAACCTGAAAATACACAATATGGAATATAAAAACCATAGCGCAAACTATAATTCTGAAAACATCAAGCATCGGAAAATATTCTCTTGTAGATTCTTTCATGTTTTTTCCTTGAAAATTATAATAAGATTGTTTAATTTGTAATAATTATTTAGTGTTATAAGTAAGTTCCAATTCAAAACACGACGCTTAACTACAATACAGAATATAAGTAAAGGGTGAATTTTAAATTATTGTTTAGAACCAGCTGTTGTTTTGCTGACAATTCATAATAGTCATAAGCATCAGCATGTTTACTAAGAATCTTCCTGCCTGAGAATTTCCGAAACCTGCGTTCATGCAACAACCGTAAATCATGCCAAGTGCATTGAATGTTCCCATATATCCGGAATTTTCACAACAGCAGCAATATCCGTCATAATAGTCAAAATCACTGTAGCCGCCGTAATGTCCATATCCGTCATAACGTCCGTAATTGTATCCGTAATCATATCCGTAATCATATCCGTAATCATACTCGGAACAACGTCCTTCGTAGCTTCTTACGGGACCTGAAAAATGTCCTTTTGTTTTCGTTACTGAAGCGTTGCTGACTTTATTATTACTGCCTCCTGCTATTTTTACCTTGTTTTTGCCTTTTCCGCCGTTCACTTTATTGTTTTTACTGTTAACAAGTTTAATCTTGTCGTTTCCGTCACCGCCGTTGACTATGTTGTTATTACTGTTGACAAGTTTGATTTTGTCATCGCCGGCACCGCCGTCAACTTTGTTGTTGTGGCTGTTGACAAGTAATATGCTGTCATTATCTTTAGCACCTTTGATGTTTTTTTCGGGGGCATCAAGGAAGTTTACGGAATATCTGTCAAGACCGCCGGAAACTTTGTTATTGTTGCTGTTTACGAGTTGAATTTTGTCATTTCCTTCTCCACCCGATACTTTATTGTTGTGGCTGTTGATAAGTTTAATTTTATCGTCGCCTTTGCCACCGTTTACTTTATTATTATTACTGTTTGTAAGTTTGATTTTGTCGTTTCCGTCACCACCGTCTATACCTGAATTGTAGGTATACATTGTGTTGATTGTATCGTTACCTTTACCGCCTTTTATTGTATTGCCGTTTCCTTTGAAATCAACAATGGTATCGTTACCTTTTCCGCCGTCAATTAAGTTACTTTTTCCCTTAACATTTGCAAGCTTGTCGTTACCGTCATTGCCCTCAATACCGGAATTATAAGAGTATGCCATTGCAACGGTATCATTACCTTTTCCACCATCAACTTTAGAATTTTGAGAGTTAACCATTATAACTCTGTCGTTACCGTCACCTGTATTAACTTTAACATTTTTTGAATTTTTAAGAATGTATTTATCGTCACCTTTTGTGCCTGTAATTGTTGCGTTTTCCCAACCGTCAAATGTCCATGTTTTAGTTTCTTTATCAAAAACTGATGAACCGTTTTGGGCTCTTAAATCATTTGTTATTTTTGTACCGTCCTCAAGTGTCTTAATTTTGTTGACCTTCAGACCGTCCATGGTTCTTATTACTTTTGTATCATCATCCAGTTTTATTCTTCTGTCGTTTAATTGCTTAAATCCGTCAGAAAATGTAGATAAAAAGCCCATACTTTTCCCTTTCAAAATTTTTTATGTTCTATTTATCGGCACTAAATGATTTTTCTTTAATTTTTTTTTACAATTTTTAAAAAATTCGTAATATTTTATTTTTTCTTTATTATTACGCCCTGAACATCTTTTGTTATGTTAAGGCTTTTTTCCAAACTGTTCAGAAGAGATTGTGCATCGTCAGCTTTGTAAAATTTGCCGTAAGTTGCGAGTGCGGTACATTTCAGTTGTTTATCCGCTTCTGCGTCATTAATTGCAAAAGCTATAACATCAATTTTTATATCATCCCTTTCTGAAATTAATTTGACAGCATATTCGCATGGACTTTCGTCGCAATTTTCTCCTCCGTCTGTGAGCAAAATTATCCTCTTTTGCCCGCTAATTCCCGCAAAATCATTTGTGACGGCTTTTTTTAAAGAATATGTTATCGGAGTCCATCCTGTGGCATGGACTTTTGAAAGTGCAGAAAAAATATTTGCGTGATTGTTGGGCATTATCGGACTTATTAAGTCTGACGCGCTGCATCCCAGAATTTGATTGAAGCCGTTTTTATGCCCGTAAACTCTTAGTCCTACACATATCTTGGGGTCTAATCGTGAAATTATTGATGAAAGAACATTTATTGCTGTGTCAATTTTCTTTTCTCTGTTTAAATGTTCGTTCATGCTGTTTGAAAAGTCCACAATGAACAAAATTTTTTCTGAAGTATTACTTTTTTCTGTCTGTTGTATTTCTGTGGGTGAATAGATTTTGTAATCGCTTTCGGCACTGCCTGTACTTTGAAAAAATATACAAATAAAAATAATTGATAAGATTTTTTGCATATAATACTTTCTTTTTGTTCATTTTTTCAAAAATTATTATTTCTTAAATCCCCATGCGTTGAATTTTGCGGCTATATTTTTTACATTATTCTTAAAAAAAACTGCCATATCTTGGCAGTTTTTGTTTGATTATTCTGGTTGTTTTCCAAAGATTTCTTTGTGCCAACCCTCGGATTTGAGTTTTACTCCGTTGTAAGTTGCAACAGAACCTCTCGATTTAAGGTATTTTTCAAATTCCGATTCGGAATTTTTTTTGTCTTTTTTTCTTAAAAGTGTAGAATTAGACATCAATTCCCCCTCTCCTTTATATATTAATTATAACATATTTTCTTTAAATTTCTTTTTGTCCGTTTGGATATCATTCGCTACAATTCAAATAGGATTGACTAAAGCAACAATGTAACAATATGTTACGGACTATTTTTGTGTTTTTTGATTTTGAGCAAGCGCAATCCATTCGTAAATATTTTGCTCGCCTGTTTCCGGAATGTTAATAACGAATGTACCGCCGTAACGTCCACGGGAAAACTCAACCCAGCCATCATCTGAAAGGTTTTTTAGAGCCTGCCTTATTGTATTGGTGCTTACGTCAAAATTTTTTGCCAACGACTCCATTGAGGGTAATTTGCTTCCCGGTTCGTAATATTCCTTTATCAGTGATTTTAGTTGTTTTTCTGTTTTTTCCCATCTGTATTGTGCTGCAATTTTTGATTTCGCAAAAATTGAATACTCATTGCAGGTTTGAAGTATTGTTTCTTCTTCGGGATTTTTTATCAAAATTGTTCCGTATTTACCTCGTCTTGAAAGTAAAATACCTCTTGCTTCAAGTATTTTAATTGAGTCATGTATTGTTTTTATACTTACTCTGAATATTGATGATAATTTGTTGCGAGAGGGTATTCTGTCTCCCTTTTTTATGTTTGATTTCAGGTATTTTGTTAAATCTGCTGTTATTTTTTCTACCAGTGAATTATTTTCTTCTGTTTTTCCTGCTTGTTCCTCCGGTAATTGTAATATTTTAAGAACAGTTTTATTCTTTTCATTTTTTGAATAACCGAGAAAGTTTTTTGAAATAAAATAATTATATGCAAGCCTGATTGTGGTTGGGGCTGTTTCTGTTTGCTTTGACATATTTTTAACTGTCGGCATAATATTTCCGGTGCTGTGTTCTGAAATATATTTTTTTATTTTGCTTATTGCAATTTCTCTTTTTGAGGTTTGTTTTTTGATATCAGAACATTCGGAAATAAAGGTTCCTACTCTTTGTTTACTTCCGATAAGTCCCTCGTCCTCAACGTATCTTATTGCATTCTCGACAGTTCCCGAGCTTACTCCCAAAAAGTCTGCAATAACATTTTTTGATGGCAACAAGTCACCGGATTTTATCCTTCCTGCTGCTTTTTCTGTATTAATCCACTCAGTCAGCCATTTTGCAATCAATTTGTCCTTTGCACAATCAGAGTTTTTGTAATCAGGAATATTTTGCGGCAGGTCATTTGCGGATAGTTTTCTGTTTTTGTTGTTGCTCATAAACTCTCAATTAATAATTATATTACAACCAACTTTAGCACAAATTCTGATAATAAAAAAACTTTCCGATGGAAAGTTTTTTTATGCTGTTATGTATTGTTTGTAAAATTCAATCCAGTCCTCAGTTTTTGGAACGTCCATATTGCCTACGGCTTCTTTATTTATCAGAGCGTGATTTATTTGCGGTATTATGTTTTTAGCTAAAACATAATATGGTTCATCGGAATCATCAGCGGTATCATTGCAGGCAAAAACCGTATCGCCGTTTTGATTTGAATAAATATTAGTTATTGTCATTTCATGACCGTTTACAATTTGTCCCTGAGCATTTGTTTCCACTATTCCGATTATTACATTTTCACCAGCTTCAAGTGTTGCTGCAATTTGTTTTTCCATAGTTTCCGCATCGCAGGACTGACTGACAATTTTTCCTGTTTCGTCAAGGTTGTGATACATTGTAACTTGTTTGGATTTGCCCGATACGACACTTTCCATAAAATTCATTTCAAACATAGACAATCCCTTGTTATTCTGAGGATTAAAAAGGGTATTTTCTCTTGTGTCAGTGAGTGAATTGTATGTATTTTGAGAACCGGTGTTCATGAGTGCCGACTGCATTAAAACATCAACAACGGAACGCTCACCGGGGTCTTTGTATGAAGTTTGTACTCTGGCACGAATTATCGCATTTCTGTCAGGTTGTATTTTGACTTTTGCGGAATTATTTTCACCTAAAGCATAGGGAAGATTGAATTTATCCAAAAGCCATACGGCAGACTCTTTTGTGTTTGCAATTGCCGATAGCGGAATTTCCTTTGTTACGCTGAAATTTTCAGAGGACAGACCTGCTGCCATTCTGACAAATTCGGCAGGATTTTTCTGGGCAAGATTGAATTCTATACTTGCTGCTACACAACTCGAAGAATTACCTCCTATATCCATATCTTTTTGCGCACGGACTCCGAGTTCCGGATGTTGGAGCACTGCTTTTGATATGTTTTCGGGAATATCTCCAAAATGCTGTGTTATTATTCTCGGATTGCTGATTGCAGTTATAGCTTCTCCTGCAATTCTTGCCGAATTAAGTCCTTTAATTCTCGGCTCTGTAACTATTTTGTGCAAATTATCAAGAACCGAAGAGCCGTCATTTGATTTATCGTTTAACAATACTCCGGATTTTAATAATTTACTCAGAGCTACTCTTGATTCGGGTTCAAGTTTGGATGCAACATCGTGGTATTTTTGAAGAACTTCTTTCGTTTTAAGAGAACTGTTTATTCCTGTCTGATATGCCTGAATATTTTGATAAGAACATGATTGTGCGGTAGCTTGTTTATTTTCAGTCTGTTTCTGCACATTATCCTGTTTCCCCTTTGGAGAAACCATTCTGTTTGCTATTCCGAAATTTGATATGTTGTTTACCACAATTTTTTACCCGTTCTTATCTGTATTAAAGCAGATACATGAAAAAATTTGTTACTTCTCTGTGATTATTATAATCTTTTTTTTACATTTCGCAAAACTTACTGCAAAAATTTTACCGTATTTATATTTAATTCCTCTTTAATTATTTTTTCAATAAATTCCGAAATTGTATTTTCTATTTCTTTTCCTCTTTCCGATAAA
>Ga0310696_10002457_pt1 | contig 24419 bp, 42 predicted proteins | sample AusTroGonzalo_MG_4_FD_203885 | JGI IMG/M metagenome (GOLD analysis project Ga0310696, IMG submission 203885) | Bovine rumen microbial communities from tropical cattle in Woodstock, Queensland, Australia - Gonzalo_02 (v2) (version 2) | ecosystem: Host-associated > Mammals > Digestive system >...
TGTTCTACGAACAAATAGTAGAATTTTATCGAGATGCAAATCTATAACAATAGATTGTATTTTTGGTAATTTTCTATTTTATTTGTTTGTAGAACATAGTTTTTCTAATGGTACTCTACGACTCCGATCTTCTTTTCTGGATACTGTGTAAAAAGCAGTATTCAGGAGAGGAGATTGGGGCCGTAGGGCCCCATTATTTTTTTTTCTAATTTTTGCCAAGGAGGAATCAATGAATCATCTTCGGTGCGTAACACGTTCTGTTGAGATTTACAAATTAAATACGGGTTTGAGTGCCTCTGAAGTATTTGATAAGTTTCAAAAAAGTGGTTTTATAAAATCATTAAAAAAGAGACAACATAAATTTTTGGTTTCAGAGTTAGATGATGATGCTCTGTTTCGCTACATAAAGTCTTATATTGACGAACAACAAAACACACAGCAGAATGAACAAAAGGAGGTTTAACATGAGTAACTTAGAGAAACAATTCGTAGAGGAGAAAGAGCAGCTGGATAATTTGACTAAAGCTGCTGAAGAAAAGTTTCTTAAGATTTACAAGGATCAAATCAGACCACTCATGTTACAATTACATGAGGATGTCAGGATCGGTTCATATATTTTTACTCGTTTTCACGAACCTGACGAAGATAACGGGTATATAGGGATATATGAATATCGAGGAGAGGATAAAATTCCATGGGACATTCTCACGGAAACAGGGCTAAATCCTGATTGCACTGAGATTAAACATAACTTCATAGGTATTCATTTAGCAGGGTTAATAGCTGCATATTCGTGTGATAATCTGTTAATCAGACTAAAACACGAGGTTGAAGCTCAAAACGCTATGCACGAATTTGAGCTACAAAACAATCTCAGGGAAATACAGCAAAGAAAGAAGGTCATCGAAGACTTTCTTAAGGAGTAAAAAGCTATGATGCTATACAACAAAGATTGTTTGTGTGCTCTGAAAGAAATCCCAGATAACTCTGTTACCGTCCGACGATGGAGACTTTTAGCTGCTTTCATATTGTAAAAATTAACCGCAAGACGAAATTGTTGCAAACAATGACAGAGCGCCAATATGGTGGACTTTGTTCGTATTATGGAATACAGGAGGACAGAAATGGAGTCTGAAGAACAGAAAACTGATGAACTGTTTTATTATCGCGATGATAACATTGAAGAAAATTCTGAAGATATTAATCTCATGTATGCAAAAGCCGTAACAAGAGAAAAAGTCTCAACGGCCATAGAGAAAGCTGCAAGCGAAGGAAAAACTTATTCGCTTTTTTGGAAAAGCGAAACACCGGCTAACATATGGGTTGTTTTACAAACGTGCTATAAAGCGACTACGGAATTATACAGAGTGTACGATTGTCAGGATATAAAAAATCTAAGAAATCAATTATCGGACATACTGTCTGAATTTAAAGATGTCTACGACAGCTTAGAAGACATTTACGATCATCTCTGATAACCACCACATAAGAAAGGAGAAGAAGATGAACCTATTTGAGAAAGAAATCTTTGATAGTGTTTTAGAACAAGCCAATATTTTATATGAATGTGATAATGGCCTTTATACTCTGCATGAAGAAGAGCTCGCCGAATTGGTGCAGACCAATGGGTACAACCTGTTGGAATCGCTGAAGCGGTTAATCAATAGCGAGATTGTGCAGCGGAGATTGAAGTAGGGCAGAGTGTACACACATAAGGAAACAAGAAGGAGACCAAAATGAACACTAATGAACAATTGGAACAAATACAGGAACAACTAATATCCTTAACAAAGATGGTTTCGGAATTGGCCAAGCAGGTTAATGAGACGCCGGTGGTTAAAATTGAAAAATATAATATTGAGAAAGCTCTTTCAAAAGAGGCTATTAGAAAACTAATAGGCTTTAACGACGAAGGAGTCAATATCGTTATGCAGTCATTTGATACCTATGAAGCCATATTAAATGGCGTCGAGGGACGGCTTGACAGAGCTGAAGAAAAGTATCGTGAAAAATTCGGTTATAAAGAAAACCATTTACCATCTGATAGCTGGATACCTAGCGAAGAATTTCTGGAGATGGAGAGACAGACTGAAGATTTTAAATGGAATCGATTTGTTTGCTCCATGGAGTTTGACATCCTCAGCGAGGAAGATTTTGACCGTTTGTATCACTTTGCTAGGCATTATCTATGCTTTAGTTCAACCTGGGTTCATTATTTTGTCCGAGACATGTATCGCGGATATAAACCGCAACACTTTAGTAAATTAGAAGGCCTGCCTACCAAACTCCTTTTTGGGGCCTTCGTACACAATGGCGTACTGGATTGGGAAAATGTCACAGGGAACAAAATTCCCAGAGATTATGAATCGGTCAAAGAGTTCGTAATCGCTTACATGTTCTTAGTTCGCTGTACTATGCGCGATCAATGGACTTTAGATGACCCAGAAGCTGTATGTGTTGCTGCTACGTTTTTTAATAGACCAGAGTGCAGACAGGTTGTTCTCAGTGAATGGGTGGAACTTAGGGATTGGAACGCGGCGGAATCGGTTCTGCTTAACGAGATGGCTCGAAATAAAATGTTCTCATTGACATCTTACGACGTTGCCGCCTGGCGAAAACAAGACTTTCAAGAAAAACAACACCCATTATCATTGATCAAGATGATTATTCAATAAGAGAAAGGAATAAACAGGAGGAACAAATGTCAGCTAAAACTTACATAAATGATCAGCTTAATGGTCTCATTGATTTTCTATCTGAACACATTGGTGCATCCTCAGGTGTAGTTACCGGTGCTGGACTTGGCGCTTATGTTGGTTCTGGTTTAGGAATAGCAGCCGGGCCTTTAGGGGCTTTTGCTGGCACTGTTCCGTGCGCAACTATTGGAGCAGTTATTGGATTCTTTGCAGGAGATAAAATTGATGAGAGGGTTAAAATTGATGAGATAGTTACAGCAATAAACAAAGGAAGAGACCATCATAGGAAATGGACAAGGAATTGGGGGGTTAGAAATGGAACAATTTGAACATACGCTTGATAATGGTAACACCTTATACTACAAAGTTTCCTCATCAAGTACCTACTACGCTTATGCCATTAAACTACAAGACGGTACTCTGGAAACAAGAGACGAAATTGAATTTGAGAAGCTCGTAAAAATAATGGAAACAGCCCGCTTAGAAAATACTAGGGTGCGGGTTTGGGTTGGTAATACTGATACCGGCGTAGCATGGAATGAAGCGTACGATGTGATAGGTCATATAGGACGCTCCAGTGGTCAAATAAAAATCCCAATCTTATTGGCCAACAATCGTAGCAGTGGTGGTCCGGCGCTCTTGACAAGATGCATTATACGAATAGACGATGTCAAAACGCACAAAACGATCTATAAACACCCAAAATTCAATGTGGCAAAATTAGAGATAAAAGGACCACCGAAGGAAATGAAAGCCCGAGGGTGTGTGAGTGGAGTTTATCAAGAAGGAAAAAATATTGCCAACTTTAAGACTCCTGAAGCAGCTCAGAGATGGGTAGATTTCATGAATGGCAAAAGGTACAATAAATAAACAAAGGAGACATGCCATGAGTATGGGATACGATGCGTGTTTTGCCGATGTGATCGAAGAGAAGGCTGTAGCAAAAATCATAAACAATAGCGATTTAGTTGGTAATTTTATCAATGAATTTAATAATCTAATCAACAATGACGAGAGCGAGTATACACCGCTCGAACTAGCGACTCTACTGAACGATAATGATAATTCTTTGTCGGGAACAGATATCCTGAAGCTCTGGCAAGAAATATGTTCACAATTCCATATGGCAACAAAACTGCATTTGTACGTATCTTATCACAATGCAGAAAAGGAGGGAGATATCTACGATGAAGTCGACGGACTGTATTTTCATATTTCCACTGAGGAGTTATATGAACCTTCCCCCGCGTATAAAGCCTTAACGGAAAAGTTTGGGAATGTTATACAAAGAAGTTTTTATGTGTATTTTGGCTGAGGAGATTGGTAAAAGCGGTTGAAGACTTTCTTAAGGAGTAAAAAAAATGGAAAACTTTCTAGAAAAGCTACTTTGCTTTGTTTTGCTTTGTACAGTGTCATTAGTTTGTTTAGCCGGTAGACTTGTCGAAGTGATAACCGGTGCTGACAGGGAATAATTTAACATCTGGACTTCAGCGTGTAGATTTTTCTAAGGGAGAAATAACAATGAAAAACGAAATTAGAAAACTCGTCAATGGTATTAAATGTGATTGTGATAAAGTTGCTCTAGCTCAATTAGAACCAGAGCAATTGGTGAAAGAAGTTGCCTTGTTAGTAATCAATCAAATTCAAGATTATAGTATTAAAGAATTAACCGAAATTGGACAGTTAATAAGTCAGATTTCTCCGCTAAAATCAGTCAATAACGGTGGCTTTTTGTTTATTGAAGATGAACCGCAGAAAGAGACTCAAGAAGAACATAAGAAAATGCGGATCGTAAAATATGAAGATAAGGAGGAACCTAAAGAGGAAACTAAAGAAGAGTCTAAGCGGGACATCAAAGAAGAACCGGAAAAGGAAGAAGAAAAGATCCCGGTAAAGAGTCAGTTTAGAGATAAGCTGAATCTTTGGTTTGCCAATATTCTGTCTCTTGTGTCAGATCAAGAACTTGTCAAAAAGGTAAGAGAACTGACATCCAAAGAAGACTTTCTCGCAGCACGTAATGTTGTGCAAGAGTATATGTCGCAACAAAAGCTTCCAGCAGGACGCGCGAGAATAATAGAAACTTTCTTTAACGAGATCGTGAATATCACCGACCAGTTGAAAGATGCCATCGAAGATAAGCTGACAGATGAGCAGGAGAAGATTCTAAAGGATATCTGTAAGCGTCTTGATGTGGTTAGTGATGAAGAGTTGGAGAGGATTTGTCGGGAGGAATTAGATTATGATAAATATGGCCTTAATACAGCACAGAAGAAGAAATTCGAAGAGACAGTAGGTTTGGCGATCCACGAAAGATTCAAACGAGAAGCAATCGCTAAATCGTTAGGCGTCAAAGAAGACGCTCTAAGAAATGTTAAGATTAGCGAGGTTCCCGCCGGTTCTGGAATGGTGATCGGGGTTGGCGATAACGGATTTACTGGTTTAGGTAATGATAGTGGTACCAGCGGTAGTATTGGTGGAAATAACAATGCGGGTAACAACAATAACAACAACGATGATGATGAAGAAGACTCTGAAGGGACTGAATTATATGCAAACATGAACGTCAAGTTACGTCAGGGTGGTCGTAAGGCTCCGAAGGGCGGGGCTGAGAAGTTGGAACTCATTGGTGATGATTTATATTCATGGCTAGACTCAGACAATCCCAAAGCAGCCAAAGTGTTGGAAGATATAAGCAAATATCATATTGATCTTGAAAACAACGATTGGTTCGATGTTAGCTGTAATGAAGAGCAACCGGCTGTTAATACAACCAAGCATGGTATTGATTATATGGCTGCTTATGCTGGTGGTGATTGGCAATGGCCTGTATTGTTTTTTATTTACTGGGACGGCAGCAACTATCGTGGTTATGTCCCTCTGAAGGGAAACGCTATTAATCCCAAGACAAAAGCAGCGTTCGGTGATGATGAAGAACTGGATAAAAAGTTCTGTCGTGAAAACAATCTCAAATATTATGATAACCTGGAAGAAGGTCTATGGGAACGCTGGAATATTGAAGCCTGCTTGGAAGATTTTGAGGCGAGATTGGAAGTTCGCTGATATATTCGCTTTCATTCAAAGGCAATAGCGCAAAAGGAGTAGCAAATGATTAAAACAGTAGACCAGATGTTTGAACGCATTATTGAAAGATATAATAATGGCGATCGCGATGCATTTAATACGCTACCCTACAAAATGATTGCACGCCACCTTGATGAAATCGGTAAAAAACCTCCGAGAACCATGTATACTCACTGGCTGTATGATTTAATCACCGACGGTACTGTAACATTTGATGAGGTTAAAAGATGGACCAAAGATTATCTGGCTGATCAGTATCTTTGTCGTGTTCAGAACACTTATATAACCAAGCGGATGATTCACTACAAAGACATGGCTGCTAATTTTGAAAATGTATCGAAAGAACTTCAGAAACATCCTAAAGCCCTTATTCGATATATTCGAGCATTGACTGATTTTGACCGGAATTTTCTCCGCATGGCTTGGGGAGAAAAAGAAAATTATGCAGCCCTTCTCGGTATGGTATCTTATGTTATAGAGCACGATCCGAGAAACAAGAAATACGAAAACAAGCCGGAAGACACGTCAGAAATCATGCAGGAAGAGGAGGAATTGGTATGTTAATAAAATGGGAAGAATTCGATGATCCAGAGGAAGAACTGACTAGGAATTTCTTTGGATTATACAGAGAGGAGACTTGGCCGGATGGGTTGTTTGTTCGTGTTGAATACAAAGACGTCGACTATGATGTTCGGTACTCGGAAGAGACTTATGTACCTTATGGGAGTTTAAGCGTTCCATTAGGAACAGAAGGGCTTGAAGTTGAACTGTCAATAGAAGAAACAAATTATTACTTTCTATTTGACGACAAAACTATAACCTTAGAAGATTTTGCTGAAAAATTGAATATTAGCGAACTGCAAGTAAGGGACATCGAGTATAAAGCAGATCAGGAGCTCTATGATGCAGTCAGGGATGACTACGAACCACCGGAACCGGACTATCCATATTGATTAAAACAAGATACTAGGAGGTTTATATGGGAACAAATATCTCTATTACAGAATTAAAGATCGTATTAGATACAACACCGGCTGATCAAAATATCATGCTTGCAGGTAAGCATGGTATTGGTAAGTCACAAATTATAACTTCTTATTATTCTTCCAAGGGAATGAAAGTACAGACACTATTCCTTGGACAGATGAGTGATTCTGGGGATATTATTGGTTTGCCCCGAATCAAGGATGATCAGACGGTGTTTGCGATGCCGCAGTGGTTTCCAAAGGACAATACTCCAATCGTGCTATTTCTCGACGAGCTTAATCGAGCAAGACCAGAGGCACTTCAATGTGTCATGGATTTAACTTTAAATAAGAAACTGGCAGGGAGGGTATTACCTGAAGGAAGTCGTATTATTGCGGCTGTTAACGCTGGTGAAGAGTATCAGCTTACTGAACTCGACCCAGCACTGGTGGACAGGTTTAATGTATATAATCTGCAGCCTACTCCATCAGAATGGCTCATGTATGCGAAGAATAACATGTTGGATGAACGTGTAATTGAATTTATCACGAACAACCCGGAAATGCTTCTCGGATTACCGAAAGAGAAAGCAAGTGATCTGGACAAGACTCCTTCGCCGAGAGCGTGGGAGAGAGTTTCGGATATACTCACTCGAGTAGATGAAATTAATAACGTTTGTAAGAAGATTATTGCCGGTGTTGTAGGTCCTGAAGCAGCTTCATCGTTCTCGACCTTTATGAGAACAAAGACGAACATCACGGGTGAAGATGTTTTGTTACATTATGATGAGGCAATGAAGAACAAAGTTAATCGAATGAATTTACATGAGAGAGCCATATTAAACGAAAGTGTCATTCGGGCTATCTCGATAATTGATTACAGGCAATATAATCAGAAAATGGTTGAAGACAATGTTACCAAATATGTTGTTGACCTGTTCAGTAAAGGAAATTCTAAAGAAGCCCAAGCGAGCTTTATGGAGTTTATGAAACGAAGGGATCTCTATATCGACGGGATTCGACGGTTATTAAAGATCGACCGCGTATTTAAAGTTACCAAAGATTTTATCGACAGAATATAGATATAGGAGACTAACATGTCGCTCTTTAACACCATTAAATTAAACGGCAAAGAATGGACTCATGACATTAACTGGCGTTTAAATGATGATAAAAAGTGTGATAGTGGTAGGTTGTACAGCTTTGAGGCAGCAAGAACAAATTGTCCCCAAGGTTGGCATCTTCCAACAAAAGAAGAGTGGGAAAGTATCCTTCTGTGGGACTTGAAAGAATTTGAGCCGAAGTTGAATGGGCTATACTGCTGTGGCCACTATGCGGACTCGGGTAAAAGAGCCTATTATTGGACAGCTGAAGGCGATATAATGAACTTCGGTGATAAATGGGGGGTCAGATCGGCTCTACCATTATCATATTGTCAAGTGAGATATGTGAAAAATGTCGACTGACTATGTAAGCGAAGCGGCTGAGAGTTTTTATCTCTATGAATCTGCTTTTATGCGCTTGCTTGCGACGCATTCTCCGACAGTAAATTTAAAGATGAAAGCTCCAGTCAGAATCGGTCATGGGTTAATCGAATATAACCCTGACCTTTTAAAGGACTACAAAAAGAAGGAGAGAATAGAACTCTTTAAAATAGAGCTGATTCGATTAGCATTAAAACATCCGTATACCAGAAAGCCGTATAATTGTACAGCCGCTAGTATGGCTATGGGAAGTGACTGTGCAATCTATGGTGAATATGATTTACTGAAAAGGTATCTGTATGATCCTGCTGAAATGCAGTTACCAGAGGGTGAATCGTACGAATGGTACGCATATAAAATCACCAGACTGCTCAATATGCCACAAGAAAGGCCGCCAATACCCCAGCAGGGCGATAAAAGTAAAAATACAGGCAATGGTGGCAGCGACCGTAAATTCTTCGATATGAGCGTTCTAGAGCGTTTTGAATCTCTATGTGCAAATTGGGAGGAAGATGAACTACAAAAAGATGAGGTGAATAGAGTCTTATCGGATATTATGAGTGACCCTAGTGAAAACGCTTGGGGGTCGATTCCGAGAAGTATTCAGGAACAAATTAAAGCTTCAATGAAGCCTAAGCTGGACTATCGAAACATACTGAGAAGTTTTCACACGAGTGTTCTGTCATCTAAGAGGTATCTTACTCGTATGAAGCCCAGTAGAAGATTTGGTTTCGAGCAGATGGGAGCGAAGTATGATCTGGCCAGTAATATTTTAGTCGCGATAGATGTATCTGCGTCCATTAGAAGAGATAACCTGGACGTGTTTTTATCAGCAGTGAACCTGTTCTTTAGATATGGCGTGGAACATCTTGATCTGATAACATTTGACACAATGGTAAAAGATAAGTATAAATTCAATAAAGCAAAAAGCAAGCTCAAGATAACCGGAGGTGGAGGTACTGATTTTCAGCAACCGATCGATTATCTCAAAACATCAAGAACACGATATGACGGCTTGATAATCTTTACTGATGGCGTAGCTCCAGTACCAGAAGTACCTAAAGGCTGCAGAACCAAGATACTGTGGGTATTACAGGACAAGGACGCATATGAAAGATACCATGAAGCGCTGGAAAGTATTAAACCGAGGACAAAGAGCTGTTATATCAACTAGGAGTTGCCGTGGAGGGATTTAGCAGATATTACGATAAGAGATCAAACGAGTGGATCGACGTAGACCTTTTTAATGAAGAGGATCGGGAGATTATCAGAAATCAGTTTGATGCTGAATTTCCCGGTGTTATAAACGAACTAGATGCACTATTTAATGAGTGTTGGCAGACATTCAGTGAAGACCACCCGGATATCGAGAAACCTCCATATTGCCCAGTACTGCTCGATGAAGCATGGGGTGTATGTGTTCACAGTAGGGATGAAAAGAAGGCGGTAATCTTAGTTAATGCTAAAATCGTTACCGAACATGACGATCCGGAAAATGCAAAGGATATTATCTATCATGAACTTTGTCATTTAATTTACAAACACGATCATAATAGAGAGTTCTGGGATGAACTCGATAAATATGACCATATTTTTAAAAAGCAGAAGCAGGAAGCGATTGAAAACAATCAAAAGGAGTTCCAAGAACTGCTGGAGGAGATATGAAAATACGTCTAAACCGAGAGAGTACATGGACACGGTATGAAGACAAGTTGTTAATGTTTGATCTGATAGTATCGGAGAGTGCTGATACTACCGTAGTAAACATGAAGTTCACATCAAACTATATAGAGCTTCCAAGAGTTAAAGAGAGGCTGTATAAACTGTGTAACGAATTTCTGAAGGAACATCTTAACGAGTTTGATCAAATCCATCGACAAAGTCTTGCAGATCGTGTATATCAATTAGTGAAAACGGGCGAGCAGAAGAATTTAGCAGAGCCGTCCGCAATGAATCTAAAGTTTTTCATAAAGGTACAACGATTGCTTGGTGACAACAATGTGGGTATCAATACAGCAGATATTTAATTTCTGGTCTGCAAAAATAAACAAGAGGCAATACCCAGAGCTGGAGATATATAAGGCACTACTGAACAACATAGATAGTTCAGACGAAATGACGCGGTACCGAATTATATCCCAGCTGGGTGTGCCTCAAAGAAGGTGGAAAAGCTTAGACGAATGTTTATGGAAAGATGTCCAATATGCCATCTCCGGCTGTCTAGATGTTGTTCCAACAGTAAAGACACAGTTTGTGGAGTACCCAAGTCAAGATAAAATGGTAGATGTGACAAATCTAGCTAAAGTGATCTATGAGTTCAAAGCTGTAGTTGTATCATACCCGTACGCTCCGAACACGGACAAATGGAACGTATATTCATCTTTTCTTGCCGATATGACAATTAAAAACGCTGAACTTATAGCCAGGTCATATGCTCCACTCAAAGCGGAAACTATCTTCTATGCACTCAAGGCTCTTTATTGTTTACAAAATAAAAAGGGCCATCGAAAGTTAATAAAACACTCTATTAGTGAAAGGTTTGATCGATGGGGAAGAAGTACTACAATGAGATAACAGCTTTACCGGAGGGGATTGTTGCTATATCGACATTCTGTAGGTGCAATACAGATTTCAACTGTTTTGTATCTTCCCTGAATAAAGCCAGAGTAGAGAAGAATCTAATAGGATTTGTGACAGAAGAAATTCCACGAAGAGTTCAGTTGAACATTCTGGCGAAGCAGACATCTGTGGACTTTATCTTTAAATCAGTAGAATCTCAAGAAGTGGAGCCAGAATTAATTCTGGAATATAAAGGAGGGAAACTTGTGGATGAGCAGAAATACAAGAGACCCATTAGGAGGAGAATCTAGGAGGGTTCGATGAAACCCGGCATATCTGAAAAAGAAGAAGCGAAGAGACTAAGACTTCTGGAACTGTGGTTCAATAAAATCAACGCAGAGCTCGATGACGAGCACCAGCTAATCAAATCCGGCAAAAATAACGAAGAGTGGTATCTAACGCTACCAGAAGGCAGATGGTATCGAAATAACCGATTATCTAAGGATGATAAGCCTTTCATAGGGATAATCAGATATGACGATACTGAAGACTTTCTTAAGGTACTAATAACTGCTGCAAAGCAGTATACATTGCGACGCTAGAAGAAAGGAGCAAAAAAAAATGAGCAATGACGAAGCCTTTGATAAGAACCGCGAAGCTGTAAGGCAGGAAGCGATTGAATGGCAAGCTGACTTCAATAATCATGATTATAGTTGGGGCGAACTCTTTGAATGGCAAAGCCATTTTAGGGAACTCGGAGAAAAGTATGATCTAATTGAGGAATTTGAGGAAAACGGAATCTGCTGAGAGGAGGTTTTCTATGAGAAGACTCCATGAGTCGGAGTATGGAGAGAAGCGTAATCCGTATTTCCACACAGAAGTAGATGATATCTTCATCTTTTTACCACTAAAGACCCCGACAGGGCGGTGGTCTAAATACTACGCCACACTTAAAGTCAACTACCTCCGGCAAAGCCGGAGGCTTGTAACTAACCCCTAAAAGGGGTTGTAACATTAGGGGTTATTGACTGAACCCCATACACGGGAGCGTTGCTCCCGTGTAATCCATTCATATACTCGACACCTAAGCTGAATATATTCATGGCACCTATGCGATCATCATTAGATGTATACCCACATTGCTTACATTTGAAGATGTGTTTCTTCTTGTCTCTGTTGGATTTTTCGATCTCAGAGCATTTAGGACATTTTTGAGATGTATATCTAGGATCAACCTTAATCACAAAACTTTGGTTTTTCTTAGCTTTATACATCAGCTTTTGTTCTAAGTCATAATAACTCCAACTCATGTGAGCATAACGGTCTTCCTTCTTAACCTTTTTGAGGTTTTCTTTAATGTTCGTTAGGTCTTCAAGTACAAAGAGGGTGTTTTGAGGATTGTTTTTAACGAGTGCCTTAGAGATACAATGATTAACATCATTCATCCAACGGTTTTCTCGTTTTCCTATGGCTTTAAGACGCCTTCTGGACGAAGGCGTCTTCTTGCTTTGAAGATGTTTTCTTAGTTGTTTGTAGTGGTTGCGTTTGTGTTTAATATGTCTTCCTTTTATAAATGTGGTTTTACCTTTGGAATCGTAAGAGGTAACTACAAAGTTAATACCTCTATCAATCCCTACTATTTGAACACATTTAGAAGGATCGAAATCAGGAGCTTCAAATGTAACTGGAATTAGAAGATAGAATTTCTCTTTCTTATAGAACAGCTTCGCAGTTCCAAATCTATAATCATGAGAGCTAAAGTATTCTTCTTTTGTCTTCATTACAAAAGGTACTTTTATTCTTCCTTTGTTAGTAGATATCTGAAAAGTGTCTTTAGAAAGAGAATAATCTTTGTTCCATACAAGATCACATTGAGGTTTTGAAAAGTCAATTTGAACAAGCTCTTGATGAGTACTCTTTAAAGCTTGGTATTTGGCAGATACTGTTCTGAATACTGAACATGTCTGTTGAGATTTAAGATTATAGTCGGATCTGATTGTTTTATACAATTCACGATGTAATTGTACTCTATTAAAAGACTTATATTCAAAAGCATTTTTAGACACTTCATTACAAGCAGAAGAGTATCTTTCCATAGACTCTAACATAATCTTAGATTGTTCTTCATCAGGAAGAAGCTTTATCTTGATTGTTAGAGACAATTTACTCATTACAAACCTCTATACTTATTATAACCTAAACAAGAACCGTTAATCAAGATCTAATTTTGATTGCGGTTCTCCTTCCTCCCCCACCAGAGGTGGGGATTTCCAGGAGAATAATGAATGAAAACCTGGACTAAAAACAAAAAAGAACTATTAAATAGTTTTCTAAAGGATTATGTGCCCAGGGTTTACGCTAAGGAATTGGCTCATGGCTATAAAATGGACGAGCCACTTGACTATAACATGAATTGGCCGGAGGTATAGATATGTCCAAGAAAGAAGTTATCATTTTTAGTGATTATTGTGACGAAGCTTATCCCTTCGAAGAAGCTAAAGAATGCTGTAAAGAGCGTCATTTGGAAGAATATCCTGAAGATAAAGATTGGGAACCGTCCGACGATGAAGTGTGGAATGAAATCTATTCCGTCACGCAGATTAGTTGGGAAGATATACAATACGATCTGAAAGAGTTTTTTAACGATGGCAGTGTATATATTCTGACGGGAACAGCTGGTCTCTGGGATGGTCGTAAAAAAGGAGGAGCAATTATAAGAAGTTATAAGGACTTATCAAGAGCATGGGCTGGAATGGACAACGTTAAATTTACAGATGAGAGAGGGGTATTCAATATTTACGGTTATCACCACGACGGGACAAACCATTGGCAGGTTAGAAAACTAACCGAACGCGGTCTAAAGTATCTAAAACGACACCCTGAATGGGATGAGGACCCGGAGGAATTGCACACAAAGCTCTGGGGCAAAGGGTATAGCGTTAATCTGAACTATGTTAAAAAAGTTTGGGGATAGGCATGGGTAAGAAATATCTGTTTATTGAGAATGTCGCTGAGCTTGTTGACTTTCTGGTGGAACGGGTAATTAAAGTAAGCAAAACAGGAAATCCGTATACCTTTGGAACCATAAATTTTAAGGTTGACGGCACACCAACAAGAGATGAAATTGATCAAATACCAGTCGATAAACTAACAAGCGAGTTGGCCACCTCGTATAAGTTTGCAGCCGGTACCTACGGAATTACTACAATAGATATCTTTAACCAAATCGGTATTCAATTGGTTTTTGGTTATTACGGAGGAGAAGAAGGAATCCAAACAGTCTATTTCGATGATAACTATGAGATAGAAAAAGATGAAGCAACTAGCAAGATCAAAAAGGCTATCGACAAATTGTTGTCACTAGAATGCCAAAACTTGTGTAGAAACTTTTTAGTAGAAGTGATCGATAATGGAGCGTTATCATGGGAACACTGAGTCTTGAAGATTATAAGCGGTTTGAGAATGTAGATACAAAAGATTATCAGAAGGAGGTAAAGAATGAAGAGACAATCTTGAATTACATTCAGCAGTGGGGTTCTAAAACAGGTAGAGAACTTCTAACGGATGTTCTTTGGCTCTGGTATTCAAAGGATTCTTTGCCTGTTGGTGCGGTAGCTATGGCAATTGGAGCAATTGGATATTTTGTTGCCCCAGTTGATCTGATTCCGGATGCTATTCCTATTTTAGGATTTCTGGATGACGGGGCTGTTATTGCGGGAGCGATAAAAGCTCTCTCGGGAATGATGCCGCCGGAAGCTAGACTAAAGGCAGAGGAACAGGTTGACAAAATCTTAGGGAAACCGGGTACGAAAGATGGAAAAGTTGTTATCAATCCTACAGCAGATAAAAAAAGTCGTAATTGACATTTTCGAACGTGTATTAAATCAATTCGATGAAGAAAGGCTCTATGAAAAGCGCAGGCTGGGAATACAGCGTTCGTTAGATATGATGAACGGGGAGTTTGCCGGAATCTGCACTTGGAAAATTCTGGATAGAGATCTATATTGGCGCGAAGCGACTATCGTAATGGAAGACGCGGCATCTAATGCGCCCACTTATATAATACATCCTTCAGTCAATAAAATATGGCTGCTAACGGTCAAGAAACAGGTCAAGAGATACCTATTTCGTGAACGGGTTTTAAGAGAGTCGCATAGACTCGATTAAAACGAAAGAAACAAAAAAAACAAACAGAGTTCAGGAGAAATAACATGAAAGTAGCTAATGTACTTACCAGCAACGAAACTCTGAATTACACTGCTTCTATTAACAAGAACATTTACATTAAGGATGTGCTGATGATCCCGCTCTTTGTTGGCATTTTCTCGCTTCTTTATCACTGGATCATGTTTAAGACAGAGGAACTGATTGTAACCTCACAGAGACTTTTGTGGAAACGTGGTCTGGTCGGTTATAAGCTGGAGGAGATCCAACTGGATAAGATCAACAACTGTAATGTGAACTGTTCATTCTGGGGACGGATGTTTAATTTTGGAACCGTCACAATCGAAGTATCTAATCGTACCGCTATATCAATGTGCGTGAATAGTCCTATCGAATTTAAGACGGCACTCGACAATGCTATTGCTAGCAGACGAGAAATCTGAAATGAAATTCAAGAGGAAGGCTCATCGAGAGTATAAACTTAACCCACGTAAGTATCCAATCAAGCTTACAATAGACAGACAGAATAACCAGACGGAGGAGTCATCTGCGGCTCCTGCCGTCTCGGCGGTTTCTGAACAGACAGAAGAGAGTACCAAAAGGACCAGGCGAACTATGCCGGAAATAGACTGGAAGATAGCGCTTGAAAATACTTGTTGGGCTCTCAAGAAGGATGTGAGAAATGGGGAATTCAGGGAAATTACCATATATGATAAGACTGATCCTGTAAGGTACAAAAAATCGTTAGGGTACGCCTATGGTGATATGAAGAGTGTTGTTATTCATGAAATAACATTTAGAGTGGCTCTATCGTATACTACCGAGGATATGACCTTTAAGATCAGGAAGATAACTGAGAACAAAGAGAATATAGAATACAGTGGGGTTACGGACATACAGATAAAGCATCGGAGAAAAGATCGTGGCACGGAAAGACGTAGAAATACTGAAACTGACGGCGATACGGGAGGGCTTTAATTACAAGACGATTAGAGCAATCTCGTCAACGTGCATTGAATTGTGTTCAGACGTAACAGAAACAGAGGCATATAATTTTATCTGCAATGCAATTCCAGAGGGGGGCTTTGTTATAAAGCACTTTCCTGTAGAGCTTAAGATTAACGGCGTTAATCGTTATTTCTTCGCGAGGAGCAAGCAATGCCAGACGACTTGCTGGGAACAATGATTAAATTATTAGGCATGAGCGATGACAGCTGGTTTCGATTTATACAGGGTTTTAGTGAAGACTATCCATGTTTTCAGAAAAAGCAGTACAAGAAAAAGCAGCCGGTCGACATGAAAAATTTGAAGAAAATGATAAAAGAGCATAGTGATTGGAAATGTAAGAGCAGGAAAATTACAGATAAATATTACCGACTTGAATGTAGTTTTCCTGGATATATTCCGATCTCTATTGATGTCTCTAATTACAAGGGGGTAACGTATAATGATGAACTCGCCAGTGTGCTACTTGAGAATTTAAACGAAAAAGGGGTTATAGACTTATTAAGTACATTGCAGAACATCGGTGGTGATCCAGGTCTTAATACCAAAGTAGAAAAGATAAGTACTGCAAGGAAATTAAGGTGTGATATGGTAAGGCGTGTACTGACACTAAATCTTGATAAGTTAAATAAAGCCAGCACACCGATTCGTTTTACTGGTAGAGCGTTTTTTGAACCTCTTACAACGATCGAGCATGATGGAATTATCGTTGAGATAAGTGCAGACGGGTGCTTAGGAGAGGTAAAAAATCCAATATTTCAAAAGACGTTCTCTGCGCAGGAGGAATGTGACATAACAAAGATATTTGAGAAAATAATAGTCCCTTATGCTGATTATCAGAAAGCTAAGAGGAACATGCTATGTATGTAGATCAACTGGATGTCGAGTATTACAAGACGAATTACGAGAATATCTATCGACTAAATGAGATAGATAACAAGCTATTTGTGGCATTCGTCAGAGGCAGAGGGGTATTCCCCGGAAGCTTAAGTATTCATCTGAAGGGATTAGATAATGACGCAGCACTGCTAACCAAATTAGCACAAAAACCTTGGACCAAGGCAGGGGATTTAATAGCGCTCTGTAATTCTTGGAGATGCAGTAAGAAATACTGGTCTCTGTTTAAGAAACATATCAAATTCTTTATGGATAATGAACTTGGTCCTGAGGAACTGTGGATATCTAAACCGGGTACCCAAATTACTCCGATCCACATCGCTACATTTATTGCTGATACCTACACAAAACTCGGAAGAACAGCAAAATGTTCTTTTGTGATAACGTCCGGTGATGGCAGTTATTATACGTACAAATATCCAATTAATGACGATCGATGGATGTTTAATAGTCGCGGTGAACGAATCGAATCAGCCGCTTTCAGTAAAATATGTACCAGACGGAACGAGTTTCGTCCATTGCCATCTAATGTTAAATTAAATGAAGACGACAGCCTTTCATTGTTAAATGCTTTGGTTAAAGAATCATTAAATATTAACCAGTTAATTCACTTGGTTTAATCTAGTAGAACAGCACTAACCACTTTTAAGAAAGAAACAAAGAAACAACAAAGGAGTTTACTATGGCTAATGTGACTATGAATGTGAAACAGTTCATCAACTACCTCGACACCATGGAAGGCTGCCCTGAACGTAATATTATGGTTTCCGGTAAACATGGCATTGGTAAATCGGAAATTTGTACCGCATATCATCAGAACAAAAATCGTCATGTTAAAGTGCTGTTCCTCGGTCAGATGAGTGATCCCGGTGATTTAATTGGTCTTCCCCGTCTGAATCCTGAAACTCAACGTACTGAATTTGATCCGCCTGCATGGTTTCCGACCGATGATGAACCCATCGTTCTGTTCCTTGATGAACTTAATCGTGCTCGGCCTGAGATTCTGCAGGTTATCATGGACCTCGCTTTGAATAAAACTCTGAATGGCAGACCGTTACCCAAAGGGAGCCGTATTATTTCTGCAGTTAATAATGGTAACGAGTATACAATTACTGATCTTGATCCCGCTCTGCTTTCTCGTTTTGCTGTCGTGGAATTGAAACCTGAAGTCAGTGAATGGATTGAATGGTCTAAGAAAGAAAACAAAGGTGATGAGCGGGTTTTGGACTTTATCAGTGACAATGAAAATATGCTGGACGGTGCTGACCAATCCTGTGCAGGTTTGAATAAAACTCCTGACCGTCGTGCCTGGACGGATGTTTGTAGACTGCTCAAGAACAAAGAAGACATCGATCAACCGACAATTGACGCTATTGCTTCTATGGTAGGAATTTCTGCTGCTTCTGCATTTAATACCTGGCTGCATGAAGAACACCTGCCGAGACCGCAAGACGTCCTGTTGCAATTCAAGAATGTTCGTAAATCCTTACTTGGTCTGAAACTGCACGAAATCTCCAAACTCAACGAAAACTTGTTCTCTTATATGAGTACGGTTGATGGCGGAGAGCCCTCCGCAGAGATGTTCAAAGGCTTGGTTGCTTATGCGGAATTCTTGGCTGATTTACCGAAGAAAGGGAGAGAAGGCACTAATAAGAGCATTGAGAGCTTCAGACATTTCCAGAGCATGTTATTAGATGATCAGAATCATAAAGATTTAGTCAATCAAATTCTGGTTAAATGTCCGAAGATTGTTGATCTGTTCACCAAGACTCTTAGTCAGGAAGGCTGATTATGGCGAGTATTGAAGAGGTAAAAGACCAGCTATTTTTGTTTGAGCCGTTTCTGTTTTGTATTTTCTGCCATTTTAAGATGGTAAAGAATTCGAATATAAGGTGCATGGTAAGATATTACAAGGGCAATATCGAATATAACCCCAAACTGGTAGAGGCGGCTAGCGATAGGCTGTTCTTCGAGGAATTGGCTGTGCTTCTGGTACGAATTACGCTGCGTCATCCAACAGAGCGTAAGCCGGAAGGAGTCGAAGCGTCTATTGTTACAATTGCCTCCGATATGGTCCTTAACGGGTATTATGATGTTCAGGAATTGCAGCTCGCTCCTCTCGGTCAATATCCGCAAGGACAGGATCTAGTCTTCTATGCTTACCGTGCTCAGCATGATTTAAAGATGGGAGATCGTTCCAATCCGGCCATCAATCAAATCAGAGAGGACATGGAAAAAGAGGAGAACCCGGATAAGGAAAAGGACAGAAAGAACAATGGGAAGGGAATTGATATAGATGATGAGAACAAATTTGAGAGCGAGGATAATGCCCCAGATGGAGGCGAGGTAGGCGAGGAATCTGAAAAGAAGAGAGGTGGAAAGTCACAAACGGAGAGCAGTGAGGACGAAGACGACAAAGAAGGAGCAGGAGGAAAGAAAGAAGTCGATAATGGAGATGAAAAACGGTCAGCGGGGACACACACAGACGCACTATCAGATTATTCCGAAGGCTGGGAAGAGAATCCGTATAAGAACGAAGAGATTCGAAAAGTAGTTCAAGACACAATGTTAGGTGGTAAACGCTGGGGTAACGTCAAGGGCAACTTGCAGGAGAAGATTAAGCAGTTGCTTGAACCGCAGGTTGATTACCGGGAAATGCTTAAAGGCTTTACTACGAGCGTTACGTCAGCAAATAGAACGCTAACACGGTTTAGACCTAATAGGCGTACTGGATGGCTGCAGATGGGTTCTAAGAGGTCTTTACGGTCTCATATACTGCTAGCTGTGGACACATCAGGCTCAGTGTCTAATGACTCTTTACAGGGGTTCTTTTCGATTATGGCGGGTATTTTCAAGAACGGAGCAACCGATGTATCGGTATTACAATTCGATCACGAAGTTCAGGTGGAACCAACGCCATTAAAGAAAATAACTGAGACGTTTACGGATGTCTACGGACGCGGAGGAACGAGCTTTCAGTCGGTAATTGATTATCTATATAAAGATGGCAAGTTTAAGCAATATGACGGTCTGATCTATTTTACTGATGGAGAAGCACCCACGCCGGAGATTCCGTCTGGATTTAATGTAAAGATCATGTGGCTTTTAGAAAGCCGTGCGCAATATACAAATTGCAGGAAGGCATTAGCTGAAACAGGACGAGTCTGTTGGATGGATCTGGAGACTGAACTCGTAAAAGTGAATCTCTAAAGCACACTAAACTTGGGCCTATCTAATGCCTTCTTTTCATACAGGGGAGATACCCATGGACATAAGAACAATTAGTGCAGAGGATCTAAGAAAAGAGGTTCGGAGAATACTAGATGCCGATCTAATATACAATACAGCCAGGGTTTTTTCGCAAGCGAGTGAAGTTAATAGAAGAAGTGGAAATAAATTCTATTTCTATATAGCAGATGCTCTGAATGGAGAGACGGATAGCGGTTCTGGTACTGTAGAAGAGTATGCAAATATAGTCTTTGGCTCAGGAACAATCTCTGGCCACATTCGTTACAGTGATAGGGCGTTTATATATTCATTTTTGGAACCGGTTTGGAGAGAGATTAAAGAAGGTACACCAAAAATAGATGAATCAAAGATTTATACAGCTCAAAAAGAAATACTTCAAACGGCACATAGGTTCAAAGCCAAGGTTTGTAACAGTAGAGATAATCCGATCGAAAAAGTTCAGGAACCAGGCGAACGCGGATATAATAACTATCATATATATGATCTAACTGTGCATGGTACCAGTATAAGTGTAAATTTTTATGAAAACAGATGGGGCGGTCCAACATTTGTTATCAATTTCTTTGGTAAAGGGTCTTTCGTTTCAGCTGATTATCGTGACGAAGTAAATAATATTTCTCATGAACTATGTCGATATTGGCGGGCATTAAACAGCTGGAACGATATTGAGCGCTTTGTCGAACAAGTGACCATTATAACAGAAGAGTTCCAGGATTATGTTGAACGCGTTAAGAAAAATTTTCTGAGAGACTTTTTAAGGCTAAAATTGCTTAATTCTCTATTAAAATCCTTGGTTGGTTCACAGGCCACAAAAACGGGGCTGACTCCGCACATATCAAGTGGCTTTAGTTTTGATAATGGAGACCATGATGTGTATAAACTAAGTATATGCATCAAAGATAGTAATAATAATATCGAATATACGAAGGGATTTCCAAAAGGGAAATGGGATGTATCAGACAATGATATACGAAATGTGGTAGAACATTATAAAGCAATTCATAGTGTAGCAGTTGGAGAAGGTGTAACGCTAGAGATTGGACAGTGACGGAGAAAGCCGATGAAAATAACAAATGAGGTTATGACAGACATTTTTGAGTTTTGTTGGCTAAGAATCAAATCTGAAGATGAACAATTTAAAGACATCGAAAAGCCAGCTTTTGTTCCGTATACAGAAGGAATGCCACAGGGGGCTCTGGCTGCTTATGTTCCCGATGAGCATAGAATATACATAAGCAATATGCTGTGGGCGATGTATCCAAACGAACTGACTGATAAAATGATCGAAGATTTGCGGGATGTTATTTATCACGAAATGGCGCACATTCTGCATCACGATCATGAAGTTGGATTCTGGGAACAGACGCATAAATTTGATTCTACTGGTGTAAAGATTCGGAAACATCGTCAGGCGGAATTGGAGAAGCTAAAACAGAAAACGTATAATGCTCAGAAACAGCATGTGGATCTAACAAAGGAAGAAAAAGAACAGAAGCTGATCGAATTACGCAGACGTCTTTTGAAACTGAAGATGGAGGAGCTCAATGCGAGAGAAGCGAACGGTTAAACTCCGTAATTGGAGGGGCGAAGAGGTTTCTACGACTAGAGCGTGTGTCGAAATCGGTGATTTCGACTATACACTGTGGTCATATAGCTCTGCAATAGCTACGTACGAACCGGCGACAGACACACTGATCCTTTACGAAAACTGGAATTATTCCAGGACAACAAGAAAACATTTGTCATATTTTCTTGACATGTTTGGCATTCCATCTAATACGGAATATCTCGCTCAGAAGGAGATTTTGGCATGATTGATGAAGCATATATCGTTAAATGTATCCAAAGCATGGGTAGACAGTTTGATAATACAATCAATGTAAGGAATCCTCTTGGAGAACTATTTTCTAAAATGATACTGGCAGAAAATACGCCGGATAGAGTAGCGAACACTAGCGCAAAAACATTTAACATCAGAAAATTTGAAAAGACACTTTATGAGCATAGAATAAACACATCGCATTTTATTTATAAGATCGAACACCATAGAAGCAGCAATACTGCCACACTGATGATTATTCAGAAAGAAAATTCAAGAGAAGAAATTGAGTTTCCACGACATATTGGGATACCAGTGGCGGACACGGAAAGATTTAATGTTCAAGCAAAGGATCCAGTACAATTAGCTCTAAATATTCTGGACTTTGTGAATGCTTATGATACGTCTTTTCGACGGCTTAATAATGTCTACAAACGGCAATTGGCATTATTAGAGACGTTTAGAATTCCGCAAGAAAATCTAGTTGTGGGCAGGTTAAAAGAATTGGGGGTAGATAAAGGAATCTATATTCCCCAGAGGAGCGAAGTGGAAATCAACGTATTCTTGGGGTTCGGAGATGCTCTCTGTATCCGGGTTCCGGTCTTGTATGATATGAAAAAGACCAGAAAGCTCGTTGATGATACCATTAAAGAATGGCGTACATTTGCTGCGATGAAATATATATCTAACCCGCGATTGCAAAAGGGCGTAAGGTCTTTAGTAAATCATCTTGACTGCTTAAAAGCAGAGGCCGAGGCTAAAAAGGCAGTCTGATTCTTGTTTTCTAAAGCACGTGCCTATCTAATGCACACCTTTCTGAGGAGGTACTGATGTATAACAAATGTGAAAAAATTAGAGATTTCATCAACAACAACATTACCCGGGTTGAAAAGCTGTTGCTCCTTATCGATCATGCTGACATAGTGGTAAACAAGTGTCTAAATAGCGAAGAAGTCTCATCAGACCACGATAAAGAGCCGCCAGTGGCCCAGCAAGACGAAGAAATCGTTGATGAGGGTAATTTATCATATTTAAACGAAAGGCTCGAGAAACTCATTACAGAGCATCCTAAAGCAAAACGCGGTAGACAGTTCAAAAATGACGGTTATCGGATAATGCCGGATGGAACCACTGCTGAGTACCATTCCGCTGAAGAAAAGAAGGTGGTAACGAAGCTCTATCAGCAGATGTACCGGATGCAGCGCAAGGAAAAAGCAGATAAACAGAAGAAAGAGCGCGAAGCGAGAATAGAAGCTGCTATAGAGGTGCCATCTGTGGAAGACCACCTGCTATGTATTATTGATGATCTTGATCGCTTTCACGAACTTGTAAAACAGAAAAAATATTTTAGGGACGCACTGATCGAATTTTTCGAGGCACAAAGCAAAGAGGAGATCGACCGCCTTGTTGAAGTGGCCAAACAGATTGCCGAGAACCTTGATGACTATGGTTTAACAAGGGATGACAATAAAACCATCGTGGTGAAGGAGGGAGACTGATGCCAGTTTACGAAGTGACAATCAGAGTAGATGGAAGAGTAGTTTGGCGGATAGAAGCAGAGAACGAGAACAAAGCACTGCAAACGGCAGAGCAGGGTATGATTTGTAGCGATTTTGGCCCTTTGGAAGATATTCAATGGGAACAAGCTGGAGATATTTATGAGATAGACGACTGACCACAGTTAATCCATATTGGTTTAAATTTTAGCCTATCTAATGCTTTTTTCTATTTAGGAGGACATTATGGGATTAGACATGTATCTGTACAAAAAAGATCAAAATGGCGATTCTGTTGAAGTGGCCTATTGGAGAAAAGCCAATCAAATAAGGGGTTGGCTAGAAAGCCATGGAATTATTGATTATGACGATAATTGTGTTGACAGAGAAATTGAACCAGAGAAAATCGAAGAGTTAATCCAGGACTGCGTAAAGGTACTATCACATCACGAGTTGGCTCCGGAGATAATGCCTGTTAGTGCGGGATTCTTCTTTGGGAGTACGGAGTATGGTGACTGGTATTTTGAAGATTTGGAACGAACAGTGGAAATGTTAACAGAAGGCCTTGAAAGTTACGAAGATGGCGATGTATTTGTTTATTCTGATTCGTGGTAATAATTTGCTCTAGGCTGACTAAACTAAACTCAGCGCCCATCTAATGCGCTCCTTTTATCAGGAGAATACTATGGGTTGGACTAGTTATTCGGTTGGTAATCGTGATATTCGAGACTGTGCTTTTGATGTTGTAAAAGAGATAGAGAAAAATGGCAATACAATCGTGAAGACAGTTTACAAAAGCGGGGTCTTCTATGCTTTATTTAAGAATAAAAATGATAATCAAATGTGGGTATTAAAACTACTAGTCGATAGGTTGATAGTAGCTTTTACTATAAAGATATTGAACTCACTATCTGCGAGCTGGAAGCCCCCACTTTTAGTGGGGGAGGAAAGCGAGCTACGTCCAAATAATTATTTGACATAACCATCTCCTTGTATTAATCTCT
>Ga0310696_10002459_pt1 | contig 24415 bp, 20 predicted proteins | sample AusTroGonzalo_MG_4_FD_203885 | JGI IMG/M metagenome (GOLD analysis project Ga0310696, IMG submission 203885) | Bovine rumen microbial communities from tropical cattle in Woodstock, Queensland, Australia - Gonzalo_02 (v2) (version 2) | ecosystem: Host-associated > Mammals > Digestive system >...
TCGTTTGCGTATAACTTTGGCCATTTCTTCACATACTTGTATTCATCAACGATGAATTGGCGATATTCCATTACATCATTTGGGGTGAAGTCCGAGGGCGTTATGGCAGTTCTACCTTTCACTGTCAAGAATCGTTCTACCTCTTTGGCGACAAGTTTATAAAGTGAGTATCGGCTTTCACCCCAAACGCCTTGTTTATATGAATCCTCAATGAAAGCGTTGAAGCGTCCCAACAAAGTGACGGTTTTGCTTGACTCGGATTGTTCGGGGTGAAGTTCCCTAAACACCATTTCGTTAAACACTTTGCTTGTCATGTCGTAACCGCCTTGTTTCATTGCTGAATAGGCTCTTTTCATCGCGTCAATTTCATTGGCAATCTGTTTAACCAAAACGGGGTCATAAATCTTCGTTCCCGCTTTTAGTGTGCCATCATTGTTGAACTTTGCCAAATCCTTCAAGTCGGCTACAATTTCACTCCTATAAGAGAAATCGGCTTTCTTACTGTCATAGAATCTGAATCTTAATCTTACATTGCCACTCGTTTTCTTTGTGTGTTTGGTGGACTTTTTTGTTTTGCCATCGTTTTCATCGTCTTTGAAAGTCCCGATGGTGAGAATTGTAATGCGTTCCATAATGAAAATGTGTGTGTTAGTTTCGGGCAAAAATAGTAAAAATGCCCGAAAGAAATGCAATATAGCGTAATAAATCTATTATCCGATTTAACAATTTATCGGATATATAATTGAATATCAATGATATTAAATAATAAAATTATTTCACCGAAATAAGGTTTATGATTCCTAGTTGGGCTACAAAAAAGCCCTGTCTTTTATAGATTCCAAATGGAATGACATAAAAGACAGGGCTTTCTGCTTACTATAGTAGCTGTCACTTTACCGAAACTTTCCGCTCAAAGACCTTCCCATCGGCAGCGGTAATGCGCAACAAATACATACCCTCAGTCCAATCGCTAACGTGGATTTCATTCACTTTTTTGAAAGTCTTTACTTTTTGGCCAAATGCATTGAAAACTTGCACTTCCATAGGTGCAAAACCCTGGATGTAAAGTATTTCCGAAGCGGGATTCGGATAAACCATTACCTGCTGCGCCGTTTCGGCAATCATATCATATCCGGTTTGGAATGCCATAGGCGGTCCACATTCCAACCAAATACCATCGTCAAACTCACAAGCCATCGTAAACTCATAATAGGTGTCCTCCTCAAGGTCTTCAAGAACAGCCTCTACATAGCCGTCGGTATCAACATCCACTTCAATCCACTCGGTGTCATCAAATTTATGATACTTGAAATAAGCCCTCACAAAATGGTCGTTGCCCTCGTGAATCCATGCCGATAGCTTGGCTGAGTGCGTAGTGACCTCAGAGGCTTCACAAAGGACAAAACTTGCCAAACCATGGATTGGATAGCCGTTGTTGGTACCATTGTCCATCACAAAAGCGTGTGAGCTTTGGTCGAGTTGGTTCTTGAACTCCTCGGTCTGCATTTCTTCGGCAGTCATGCCTGTGCCATAGCCGTTGTAGCCTCCCGCAGAAGTGAGGAAGTAGCAATTAGTGACATCGATGGTATTTTCCGCCTTAGTCGGGTCAATAGGACTGACCATGCCAAAAATGCCCCCCGAAGTGCCGCCGCTGACTTGGCCGACATTGTAGCAATCCATAACATAAATCTCTGCCGACTCCACAGTGGCACCCAACACACCAGCGGAAATGCCCATCAACAGGGCGGTCGCATTGGCAGAACCCGTGTTGTAGCATTTTGCTATCGATGAATTACCCCGTGCAAAGCACACCACACCGCCTGCCACAGCCGCACCCATGAAGTTGCTGTTGGTAGCCGTGACACTGGCCGACGAAGCGCATTCAACCACGCTACCGTTTTGAATACCAGCTACCACGCCTGCGGCACCACAATAAGAACCGCTGTTGGTCACGCTGACCGAACCCGAGAAACTGCAACGGTATACCATCCCGCCTTCGGCAACGCCACCCACTACACCAGAAGCTCCCATGCCAGTAGAGATGACCGTGCCGCTGACTGAAAGGTTTCGAACACAACCTTTTTCCCCGCCCACTGCGGCAAACAAACCCGCCAAGTCGGCAGAAGTCTGAATCCGCAAGTTCTCGACCTGATGATAGCCTCCATCAAAGTAGCCGGCAAAATAGAAGCCGTTCATGCTGTAATCGACATTGCCGATAGGTGTCCATAAAAGGTTGTTCAGGTCAAGGTCATCCGTGAGCAAGAAATACTCCCCGACAAAAACACCCTGTCCTGTGGATTGATAACCCTCGTTGACCTTTTCGGCCAAATAGGCCAAATTCGCAGCAATCTCAATACGGTAAGGATTGTAGAAAGTGCCGTCACCTTGGGTCCAAGGCTCAGATGAACCATCCCAAACATCGGCAGCCATCACATTGAATGTTAATGCCATGGCAAAAACAGAAAGTAATAATTTCTTCATTTTGTTCGATTTTTCCCTGCAAAGTTATAAAACATTTCGCCGAAATCAGCGTTATCATCCCATAAATTCGTAATTTTACCGCCTAAAAATGTATTTATATGAAATACTTGAAGATTTTTACCCTCATCATAGCCTCGTGGCTCGTTTCGGCCAACCTCTTTGCCCAAGACGGTGTTTCCATCGGCAATTGGCGCACACATCTTCCCTATCACAAAGTGATTGCCGTTGAGCCTGTTGGAAACAAGATTTACGCTGCCACGGAATATGAACTGTTTTATTACGACAAGGAAGACAACTCCATCAATATCTTGAACAGAATCAACGGTTTGTCAGACATTGGCATCAGCACCATGTGTTACAACACGAGCCAACGCAAGCTACTCGTCGCCTACACCAACGCCAATGTCGACCTCATCGACTCTGACGGCAACATCAAGAACATGAGAGAAATCAAGGACAAGAACATCGTGGGCAACAAAAGCATTAACAATGTGTTTTGTAACGGTGACCTCGCTTATGTGGCCTGCGGCTTTGGCATTGTGGTTTTTGACTTGAAAAAAGAGGAAGTAAAAGACACTTATTATATTGGCAACCAAGGCGATGCTGTGAATGTTACCGACATTGCCTTCTTCAATGACCGCATTTATGCCTCAACCGACGATGGTGTGTATTATGCGGCACAAGACGCTCAAAATCTGGCCAACTATTCAGCTTGGCATTTCGACAGCAGCTTGATACATCCCCATTTGGCCTACACTGAAATGGAAGTTTTCAACGGAAAGCTGTATCTGAACTACGATGGCGGTTATGATGCCGACACGCTTTTTGTTCACAATGGCAGCGTTTGGGGGTATTTCGACAAGGCGGATGTGAGCCAAAAGTATGAGTTGCGGGCTTACAACGACCGTTTTATCCTCACCAACCGCTACAAGGTTTCGGTGCGTGATGTCAATCTGAATGAAATGTTGTCGATTTATTCTCCCGGTGGTTCGATTGAGCCTCTTTCGGCTGCCCTCGACAACAGCGGCAACTACTGGATTGGCGACACCCGACGCGGCCTCATCAAGACGAACGACGGCTGGAACAACATGGATGTAAAGCCCAATGGCCCCGCCTCAAAGAACGTCTTTGAGCTTCAAGCCTGTGGTGACCAAGTGTGGATTGCTACTGGTGGCCATGCCGCCAACTGGGGCAAACGCTATATGAAAGAAGGTGTCGCCCGATTCAAAGGCTCATGGACGATTTTCAACAGTTCCACCCTGTCTGATTTTGAAACGTATTCGGATTTTGTTTGCACTGCCACTGACCCTAACGACCCTTCCGTAACCTATGTCGGTACATGGGGCAAAGGCCTTCTGAAATTCCAAGACGACGAACTGGTGGAGGTGTATAACGCCGACAACAGCACGTTGGACTACTGGGTTAAAGACCCAAGCCTCATCAATATCAGCGGTTTGGCCTTCGACAGCAAAGGAAACCTTTGGGTCGCCAATACGGGGGCTAACAAGCTTCTTTCAGTGATGGAACGAAGCACTGGCAACTGGCGTTCCTTCAATTTGGGCGGCAGCCTCAGCGGAATTGACATTGGCACTTTGCTGATTGACAACAATGATTACAAGTGGATTATCCGCCGTGGCGGCGAGGTCATCGTCTTTAACGACAACGGCACCCTCGACAACACTTCCGACGACCGCGTGGCCAACTTGAATACAGCAGCGGGCAGCGGCAAACTCTCCGGAGCCGTCAACTGCCTCATCGTTGACAGCAATGGCCAAGTTTGGGCCGGAACCGACAAAGGCCCATGTTATTTCAGCAACACATCGCTTATCTTCAGCGGCTCCAACTTTGATGCTATCCAAAAGGAAGTGCCCCGCAACGACGGCACCAACCAATATGACTACCTTTTCGCCGGTTCCAATGTGCTCTCCATGGCTGCCATGGAAGGCTCTGACCAGATTTGGTTTGGCCTCGAATCAGGGGTCTATCTCATGTCGTTTGAAGGCAAGCCCTTTGAAGGCAAGCCCAAGGAAATCCATTATTTCAACACCGACAACAGTCCGTTGTTAGACAATGCCGTCAATACAATGGCTATCGACAAGAGTGGAGAGGTGTTCTTTGGCACGAGTAGCGGCGTCATCTCCTATCGTGGTGAATATGCTACCCCCGAACCCATTATCAGCGATGTGGTGGCCTACCCTAATCCTGTTCGGATGAATTATTCTGGTTATGTCGGCATCAAAGGCTTGGTTTCCAATTCTTTGGTTAGAATCACCACCGTGGACGGCACTTTCGTCACCCAACTGATTTCAGAAGGTGGTCAAGCCGTTTGGGACTGCACCAACATCAACGGAGAGAAAGTGGAACCTGGGGTCTATCTCATCTTCGTCAGCACCAAGCGAGGCACCAACAAGTTCGCCACCAAGATTCTCGTACAAAACTGATGGACGACAAGATTCAAGGCATTGTCCTGCAAACCATCCGCTACGGCGACACCAGCCTGATTGTAAAGGTGTTTACCCGCAACTATGGCTTGAAGTCTTATATGGTGAAAGGGGCTTTCAACCGAAGTTCCAAAAATCGGGTAGCCTTGTTCCAAAACCTCAACCTTATTAATTATATAGGTGTGGAAAAAGCCAACAGAGGCACGTTGGGTTACATGAAAGACGTACAGCTTTCTTTTGTCTACCAAAGCCTCCCATTGGTGATGAACAAAAGTGCCATCTTGATGTATATCAGTGAATTGTTGTCAAAGACCATCACAGAGCAGGAGCAGAATGAAGCCCTTTACGATTTCATCGTCCGTTCCCTTCAATGGCTCGACTTGGTAGAAAAAGATTATGCGAATTTTCCGTTGTTTTTCACCTTGGAGCTGACGCGTCACTTAGGCTTCTATCCCAAGTCAAATCACAAGGACGGTTATTGTTTCGATATGATGGAAGGTTCATTTACGCCTGATTATCCGCTGCATCCTTACTATTTTGACGTGGAATCTGCCAAATTGCTTTCATGCTTGCTCGATGTGGGCATTGACGAGGCTTGTGGCATCCCACTACGCGTGTCACACCGTCGCGAGTTGTTGGATAACCTCATTGTGTTCATGCGCCTTCATGCGCCAATCATGAAAGACTTCCATTCCCATGAGGTGTTGAAAACCGTGTTGGAATAAAAAAAGCCAGCCTTACGGCTGGCTCACAAACAATAAATGAAAAAAAACAAAACTTTTCTAAAACAAATCTACTTCAATTCAAGTGATGTCTGTCCAATCAGTTTGCCCCCTTGCTCATAGATATCTATGAAATAGGTGCCAGGCCTGAATTCAATATCGGAAGGCTTGGTATAATAAGCACGCACATCGGTTTCCTTGCCTTCATAATTGACCCTTACTTTTTCAGTAAACTGCAAGGTCTCGCCATTGGATTCAAAAGCATACTCATCACCAGTGCCTTTGCAAATGACCGCCTTAGTGGGGTCAGCGATACGGACATAGAAAATCTTGGTTCCGGGTTGAATCAATTCATTTTCCGCAACCGTAAAGTCAATCCTGATGCGTTCGGCACGGCTGGCACGGTCGGTGGAGGATTCCTTGCCGCTACCCTTGAAGCGTACACCTTGAGCCGAATAGTTATGCAGTTTCATCGTCGCTGCCAGATTCACCTTATTGGTCAGCTCTTCCTTTTGACGCGTGAGGTTGGTGTTCTGACGGCGTTCGGCCTGAAATTCCTCACGGATACGCTCGTTCTCAGCCACCAACTCCCGATTGACGGTATAAAGTGAATCCATCTGACGCACATAACGCTGGGAAATTTCCTGTAATGCAGCCAATTTCTTCTTGATGCGGTAATAATCCCATTGGGAATCAAGGAGTTTCTTGATTTCGACGGCATCGGCTTGGATGATGCTGTCTTTTTGGGCCAACTCCTCGCTGAGTTCTCCATAGCTTTCCTTCAGTTCATTATGAACCTTCATCAAACTATCGACTTCGGCTTGAAAGTCAGCACGCTGCATCTCTTTCTCCGCCTCAAGCACTTTCAATTCCTCCTTAATGGAAGCGTTTTGAGACGACTTCACGATGGCAAGCACCACGGCTGCTACGAGTGCCGCAAGAAGGACATAAAACAATACTTGCTTTTTAGTGTTTTTCTCTGCATCCATGATATTCTGCTTTTAGATACACTTTATAACGTTGCTAAAACGACCTATATTGCACTATTGCAACATCTCTGCCTTAATTGGTTCCACTTTCATCCGCGGAATGTTGACTGGCAGATATTGACCTACTACATCAATATAGACTATCAGGCGACGTTTGTCCTGAATGGACTCCAGCCTGCCACAAAGTCCTTTCATGGGTCCGCTGATGATTCTTACCATTTGGCCTTCTCTCAAGTCGTCCTTGTCCAAAATTCTGCCCTCATCGTCCATCTCATAATCCTGAATGAAACGCTTGATGGCAAGTATTTGGTTTTCAGGAACAATCACAGCCTTATGCTCAAATGAGACAAACTTAACCACACCATAAACACTCACTATAGGCAGATGTTCTTTCTCGTTGGAACGAACAAACACATACGACTTGAACAACGGCTCATCAACTTTCTTACGGCGGTCACTCCATTGCTTGAGTCGCGTAATCATTGGCAAGTATGCCTCTATGCCCATGTCTTGCAACTGAGACAAAACCTTTTTCTCAGCGCGTGACTTGACATAGAGGGCATGCCAATATTTCGGTTGTTCCATCACCAAAAGTGATTAGTTAGTACTCTTTTCTGAGTCTTTTGAATGATGATGGTGGTGATGATGCTTTTTCTTGCCTGTATCCTCTTGCGGATTTTCACCATAATAGTCGTTACCATAATAACCACTATTACTGCTACCGTATCTGCCGTAACCATAACCGTATGCATAGCCGTAGCCATAGCCGTATTTCTTACCATAGCCGTAGCCATAGCCCTTATTCGTCTGGATACCGTTGAGGACAATAGACATCTTAAGGCCGCGGGTTTCCATATCCTTGATGATGGTACCGAAGATATTCTTGTTGGTGACACCTTGACGGACAATGAACAAGTTCACGTCACTATGTCTCATCAACAGGAAGGCATCAGTAACCAAACCGACAGGCGGAGTATCGATGATGATGTAATCATACTGCTCGCGGAGCAATTGGAAGAGTTCATCGCACTTCTCAGAAGCAATCAATTCAGCCGGGTTGGGCGGGATAGGACCGCTGGTGATAATATCGAGGCTGGGGATAGCCGATGTGGACTGGATAATATTTTCGAACGGTTCCTTGTTGGAGAGGAATGAACTCAATCCGATATTGTTATTCAGGCCGAATTCCTTATAAAGTTTCGGTTTACGTAAGTCGAAGCCCAACAAAACCGTCTTCTTGCCATAAAGCGCGTAGATGGACGCGACATTGATAGCATTGAAGGTCTTACCAATGCTCTGCATATCACCCGTAACGAGGACGGTACACTTGGATTTGCCTTGCGTAATGAACTCAATATTGGTACGGATGGAGCGGAACGACTCGGCAATAGGTGCCTTGGGCGAATTGACGACCACAAGCGGGTCTTTCGAGCTGGTTTGCGCCACCTGGCCAATGATCGGGAAGCGAGTCAGTTTTTCCACATCCTTACGGTCGGTAATTGATACATTGAAGAAGTCCTTGAGGAACAAATACAAAGCAGGAATCAACAGGCCAAGGATAATAGCAATGAGGTAATTCATTGTAGTACGTGGAGAGATACAATATGTTCTTTCCATTCTGGCCAAATCAAGAATCTCATTGTCAGGTGTATTGGAAGCCCTCAGAATCTGGGCCTCAGCACGACGTTGCATCAAGTATTTGTAAGTGTCTTCGTTGAAGGTGAAATTACGTTGGTAGTTAATCAACTGTTGTTGCTTCTCGGGAAGCACCTTGGTTTCGGAAACAGCTTTTGCAATGCGCTTGTTGATTTCATCAAGACTCATTTCAGCATTAATCACCAAGTTGTTGATGGTTTCCAACAAAGTCTTTTTCGTGGTAACAATTTGCTCGTTGAGTTTCACAATCTGAGGGTGCTGCTCCGTTTGGGTAAGCAATTGTGTAGCTTTGGTCTGCGACAAAGTGACGAGATCTCTTACCAACTGATTGAGCAAAGGATCGGAAATACCCATCGTACTGGGAGCTGCAAGGTTTTCCGGATCATCAATCTGTTCCTTGATATAATCCTGCAAACGTTTGTAAATCTTAACATTAACAGTCATTTCTGCTCTTTCTCTCTCCAAAGCCTGCAAATTGGTGTAAATCTGATTAGCTTGCAGGTCAAGATTCATGAGGTCATTTTGCGTACGGAATTCTTGCAACTCAGTTTCAGCACTGCCCAATGACTCCTGAATTCCTGTCAATTCTTCGTCAATGAAACGAATTGTATTCTCAGAAACCTGGTTCTTCTTTTCCAATCCACGATTAACATATTCAGTCATCAACATATTGATGTATTCAACAATCTTGTAAGGATTGTTACCTGTTATAACTATAGAGGCAACAGAAGATTGCTTGCTGGTTGCAGTCACTGTATAATTGCTCAACTGAAGAACCAAGCTTGGATAGCTATTGAGTTTGAAAGACAATTTTCGGCTGTTATCGGTTTCTGCATTGTAGTTTTCGTTCAAAACAATACGGAAACGGTTATACCCATTATCAACCCACTCGCCTTGCTTGCATTCTGTATCTATATCAATTTTTCCAAGGACACTTGGCATCGATTTGCAGAGCACATAATCATATTTTGCAAGGAAATCTGCAGTGCCGTGCAAACTCATCGTTTCGCCACCCAAACCAGATATTTCGTAGGTCAAGCCAACCGCTTGCGGAACGCTACGGTCAAATTCAACTGTAAATGGAGCTGTTTTATACAATTCACTTGTGACAAACCGTCCCTTCTCATAATATGAAACCTCCAAGTTCATCTTTTTGATGGTTCGTTCCATAAGTGAATAAGACTTCAGAATGGCCATTTCGTTTTCAACATTTGATTTGCCCATGTTCAAATTTGTCATAAGCAATGTAGGATCAAATGCCTGATCACTCTTGATAAGCACGGTTCCTGAAGTTTGATACACACTGGCCTTATATCTGTTGACAACAAAGCCAATCGCTAAAGCGACAAAAACACAGATAGCAAAAAGATACCAATGGCTCAAGCATATATAAATCAATTGCTTGATATCAACGGATTGTTCCTCTCCACTCTGTTGAGGTCTGTAATTTGTTGTTTCGTTCTGCATGACTATCTTAAATTAAATTATTTACTATTTGTTTATCTTATCTAATATCCTTATATTTTTCTAAATGCTACAAACAAGGTAGCTGCCAACGAGATAATTGAAAACACTGTCGAATACGGGAATGTGGTGAAGCCCCATTGCTTAATTTTCAGCGGCTCGACATAGATGATATCGTTGGGCTTTAAATAATAATAAGGTGATTCAAGAATGTCAGCCTGACCCATATCCACGGTGACAATTTCCGATCCATGATCGGTTTGACGGATAATCCTTACTTCACTATTTTTGGCAAAATTGGTCATATTACCTGCCATAGAAACTGCTTCAAACAAGTTGATTTGTGATTGATAGACCTTGTACATGCCAGGACGAGTCACTTCGCCCAGCACCGTGAGATTGAAATTAGACAATTTCACAATAATCGTAGTTTGATTGACATACTTGCCCAGTTCCGTTTGCAGCTTTGTTCTAGCTTCATCAATGGTCAGGTTCTTCAATTCAATTTTTCCAGTCAGCGGCATCTCAATACAGCCTTCCTCATCCAGCGTATAGGACTGAAGATAAATTGAAGCATCTGACGATAATTGCACGCGAGTTGTTGAATTATCGCCAGACAATGAAGTAGCAGTTCTCTCATCCACCGTGTTCAGCACACGAATATACAAGTTGTCACCAGGTTGCAACTTATAGTTGACCGAACGATCGTTCACATATTCCTTTGAAATGTTCGCTGCAGCCATTTCGGCATCTTTCAGATAAAGCATTTTCTTCTGAGGAACACATGAGGCGAACATCATGGTTAGAACCACTGTAAAGATTCCAAGTTTTGTAATTCTGTTAAAGTACTTCATACGTATTTGTTTTTAATTATTGTTTATCAACGTCAATTCCTTTATTCCCACCAAAGGAGTAATAGGCATTCTATATTCGATTTGGAAACGATAGTTTCCTGGGTCAGTAATCAAAAATTGTTTGTTAATCGGAAAATCAAAAGTGTAGCATCCATCTTTCAATTCCGAATTCCAATGGCCTTCTTTATCTTTCAGGCTAAACTTGTAACCCTTGCTGCGATAGGGGTTGCCTTCCTTGGTGAAAACGGTAAAAACCATTGAAAAATAATCGTAGGGATATTCATCGGTAAAGCTGACATGCATACTCAAATCGAATGTGGTTTCTTCTTTGATTTCAACGTCATTGCGCAAATAATCAAAGCGTTCCCATGAGTTGTTGAAAAAATCCCGTTGAATCAACTCGGAATTTTTTTCTTGGCGGTTACATCCTGTGAGGAACAAAACCAACATTAATATGCCTACACAATGCTTCATTTTAAGTATAAAAAAGCGTGCAAATATACAAAAAAAGTGAATCACCACAACAATTGGACTGTTTTTCATTTTTTTTAGCATCAAAAAAGTGTTTTTTCAACCCAAAAAAATGTTCCAAAAAACCATCCGTAAACAAATAAAATCATATACCTTTGTACACGGCTTTAGATGTCATGAAAACGAGAAACAACAATCTGTCTTCCAGAAAATTAGTTGTGATGGGTATCTTCATCGCAGTAGGTGTGTTGTATCTCATCAGATTGTTTTCGCTTCAGGTCATCGACAAGCATTACAAACAACTGGCCGACAACAATGCCTTGCGTTTTGTCACCCAGTATCCTGCAAGGGGAAAAATATTCGACCGAAACGGCAATTTGTTGGTCTTCAATGAAGCTGTCTACGACTTGATGGTCGTTCCGAAACAGGTCATGGAAAGGGCAAAAGACACCCTGAATCCTTTCGACACTTTGGAATTCTGTCGGCTGCTCGAAATAGACAAGACCTCATTCATCGAAAGGATGAACAAGGCCAAAAAGGAGTCCTATTTGAAGCCTTCTCCTTTTATGACCCAAGTCTCAAAAGAAAACTATGCGCACATCGCCGAAGTACTATATAGATATAACGGTTTCTATTTCCAGACCCGGACCGTCCGTCATTATCCTATGGCCATAGCGGCCCATACGTTAGGCGACATCGGCGAAATCAGCCAAAACGAACTTGACAAAGACGAAGAGGATTACTACCGCCAAGGCGACTATGTCGGAAAGTCGGGTATCGAAAAGTCGTATGAGAAAGAACTGCGCGGCGTGAAAGGCTTGAAAGTGATGATGGTGGACGTGCATAACCGCGAGATGGGCAGCTTCATGGACGGCGAACTCGACAAAGACCCCATCGCAGGAAAAGACATCTATCTCGGCATGGATGCGGAGCTGCAAGCCTACGGCGAACGTTTGATGCAAGGCAAAATTGGCTCCATCGTGGCCGTGGAACCTTCGACGGGACAAATCTTGGCTTTTGTCTCCAGCCCCACCTATGACCCCAATTTGTTGGTGGGCCGTGAACGTGGAAAAAACTACAACGAACTCCAGAAAGACCCGATGAAGCCTCTGATTAACAGGGCTATCAGCGGAACTTATCCTCCCGGATCGACTTTCAAAACCGTTGTTGGACTCATTGCTTTACAAAGCGGCACCATCACCCCTGCCACGCCTTTCCATTGCTCCGGACCCGCTTCACTGCCTATCAAATGCACCCACTCACACGGTAGCAGCCCCGACTTTGCCAACGCCATCATGAATTCGTGTAATCCTTATTTCTATGAGGCTTTCAAGGCGACCATCAACAACCCGAAGTTCGGGAACATGAAAAACGGCTATCAGTATTGGAAAGACATGACCTATAAAATGGGCCTTGGCCGCAAGTTCAACACTGACATTCCTTACGAACGCTCGGGCAACATTCCCTCTCGCGAATACTACGACCGAATGTATAACGGACAATGGAACTCCGTGACTATCCGTTCGTTGGGTATCGGTCAAGGTGAGGTGTTGGTCACGCCTTTGCAATTGGCCAACATCGCCGCCATGATTGCCAACGAAGGCTACTATTATCCCCCACATCTCATCAAATGCTTCGGCGACACCACAGCCATCCCCGAAGTGATGACCACACGCGTCGACCCTGGCATTGACCCTCGTCATGTCAGGGTGATGAAAGCTGGTTTGCGCACTGTGTTCAGCGGCCCTGCGGGTACGGCACGACGTTACGAAATGAAAGACATCGCCCAATGCGGAAAGACCGGCACCGCCCAAAACCCGCATGGCAACTATCACTCCAACTTCATCGCCTTTGCGCCTGCGGAAAACCCGAAAATTGCCTTGGCTGTCATCATCGAAAACGGCGGTTACGGTGCCACTTGGGCAGCTCCCATCGCCAGCCTGATGATTGAAAAATATATCCGAGGCTACACCATACGCGAAGACTTGGAACAACGCATGATGGAAGGCAGAATCTCATACAAGAACGAAAGATGAACGAAAGAAACAGTATCATAGGAAAAGTCGACTGGGTGACCATTCTTATCTATTTGGCATTGGTGCTGATAGGTTGGTTCAGCATTTTCTCGGCCCGATACAACGAGGCGCACCCCAGCATCTTCGACCTGTCGCAAGTCTATGGAAAACAGTTGATTTGGATTGGTGCCGCTTTCTTCATGGGCTTTGTCATATTGCTTATCGACGCCAAGTTTTTCAATGCTTTCTCGTTGTGGATATATATCGCCGTATTATTCGCACTTTTTGCGGTCTTGGTCTACGGCAAAGCCACCAAAGGTGCCACTTCTTGGATTAACCTTGGCGGTGGGGTAAAGTTTCAACCTTCAGAATTCGCCAAAATGGCCACAGCATTAGCCTTAGCGGGCTATCTTGGCCGATTGGATGTCGACCTCCAAAAGCGTAAGGATCAAATCTTTGCCATCGGTCTCGTCCTTATTCCCATGGCGCTCGTGTTACTTCAAAACGATACTGGATCGGCCATTGTTTTTGTCTCATTTATTTTCATTTTTTACCGTGAAGGTCTACCCGGAGCAGGGTTAGTGATGGTAGCTGGCGTAGTGGCCGTAATTTTGTTCGTTCTCACCTTGATTTGGTCACAAAAAATCATGTACCTCATCCTCGGTGGCCTGCTCGTACTCACCTTGACTTACTACTTGATTACCAAGAAGAAAGGCCTTATCCAAATGCTGGCCGTCTTTGCATGTATGTTTGTGTTTGTCTTTTCGGTTGATTATGCCTTCAACAAGGTGCTTCAAGAGCATCAACAGAACCGCATCTTGGTGCTTTTGGGCCAACTTGATGACCCCAAAGGTGTGGGATACAATGTACATCAATCAAAGATTGCCATCGGCTCGGGCGGCCTCACAGGTAAAGGGTTCCTGCAAGGCACGCAGACCAAATACGACTTTGTCCCTGAGCAACATACCGATTTCATTTTCTGCACTATTGGTGAAGAAGGTGGCTTTCTCGGCACCGCTACTGTGGTACTGCTTTATGTGGCTTTGTTGGTGCGACTCATCATCCTCGCCGAACGACAACGATCTACCTTTAGCCGCGTGTACGGATACGGTGTCGCGGGAATACTTTTCGTTCACGTGGCCATCAACATCGGCATGACCATCGGTTTGGTTCCTGTCATCGGCATCCCCCTACCCTTCCTGAGTTACGGCGGCTCAAGTATGCTGGCTTTCACCATGATGTTAGCTATCTTCGTGAAACAGGATGCCTATCGGCTGAATGTATTATAACACCTTGTAATACAGATTTCTCACCAAGCCACCATATTTTTCCTCCGTTTTGGCGTAGATATAGCCTTCCTTCAGGAAATTGTTGATGCTGAAGTCATTATTGGGCGCAACGGTGGTACAAAGCAGGTTGTAACCTCTTGCAATGGCGATTTTTTCCACTTCACGGATGAGCTTTCTTTGCAAACCCAAACCACGATAACCCTCACGCACAAGAAACAGCTTTTGGTTTGCGGATTTATACTCGGCTTGCAGACCTAAGTCATGGAAATGGTCTTCCTCAAGGCATTGTGGTACATAGAGCATTCCAATGGCTACCAATAAGTTACCATCCCAAATGCCCAAAGTCACGTTGGGCTCTTCCAAACAAGAAGCAATCATTTCGGGCGAATTATGGCGCAACACCGTCTTGTCTGGCAAAGCGGCATAAATCGTCTCATTCAGGTCAATGACGGCTTGTAAATCAGAAGATTGGCATTGGCGAAGCTCCATCATTCCTTGTAAATTGAAGTGACAGCAAATTTCGTGACATCAAACAACCCTTGGTCGCTGAGCTTTATCTCAGGAATGACGACCAACGCCATGAAAGCCAAGGTCATAAATGGTGTATAAAGTGTTGAGCCCAAGCGTTTTGCCAAGGCATCGACATTCTGATAAGCAGCGGCCACCTCGTAACCGTCTTCATTGCTCATCAGTCCGGCCACGGGCAAAGGCACGGCCACCATCTCTGTGCCGCAATAGGCCGTTATGCCGCCTTTATGTTCAATAAGCAGGTTGACTGCATGAAGGATATCGCTGTCCGTGGCACCCACTGCCACGATGTTGTGGCTGTCATGGGCTACACTCGAAGCCAACGCACCGCGCCGCAGCCCAAAGCCCTTGATGAAAGCCACCGCAGGCTTGGTCGGTTGGTAGCGGTTGACGACCACGATTTTCAGAATATCACGCTCCACATCGCTGACCATACCGCCATTCACCACCTTGGGTTCAGTCGTGAAACTCTTGGTAATCAGCAGTCCGTCAAAACATTCTATCGCCTTTATCTTTTTACCTTCATCGGGAACAAAAAGGTCTTCAGCCTTGATGAACTCAGCTTTGAAATTGTTGGGAGTTTCGGTTTCCTTATAATGGATGTTCGACAAGCCTTTTTCAGCCACTAAAACACCTTTAATATAGGTCTGCTTGGCGACAGGGTGGTTTAAGTCATCCACCACGATGAAGTCGGCATCATCGCCCAATTGTAGCATTCCGACATTGAGATGATAATGCCTAACTGCATTGAGCGAGGCAGCTTTCAGCACATCCATTACATTGTAACCCAACGAAATAGCTCTTCTCACCAACACATCAATATGGCCATCGTCCAACTCATCGGGATGTTTGTCGTCGGAACAGAACATCAGTTTGTCGGGATGCGTAGCCATCAGCGGAATCAAGGCTTCGAAGTTTCTGGCTGCGCTGCCTTCGCGGATGAGGATTTTCATGCCAAGGCTGATTTTCTCCAAAGCCCCTGCCAAACGAAAACACTCATGGTCGGTGGTGATGCCCGCACTCACATACTTCTGTAAATCGTTGCCTGTCACCGCAGGTGCATGGCCGTCAATGGGCTTGCCATTACGCCGTGCAGCAGCGATTTTTCTCATGATTTCAGGGTCCTCATGGATGACACCGGGATAGTTCATCACCTCGGAAAGGTAATAGATGTCGGGAAAAGCCATCAATTCTTCTATGTCGTTGGCATCGAGGGTGGAACCAGAGGTCTCAAATGCCGTGGAAGGCACGCAACTCGGTGCGCCAAAGAAGAATTTGAACGGTACCTTCTTGCCGTTTGTAATCATATAACGAATGCCTTCCTTGCCAAGTACATTGGCGATTTCATGCGGGTCGCTGACAGTGGCCACCGTGCCGTGACAAGTCGCCAAGCGAGCAAACTCCGACGGTACTAACATGGAGCTCTCAATATGCACATGCGCATCGACAAAACCCGGCATGATGTACTGCGTGTTGCCGACAGGCTGTTCCTCTATCTTGGTGATTTTGCCGCACTCGACGACGACAACGCCCGAAAAAATCCTCGAATTGACGAGGTCGACGATCTGACCTCCAATGGTGAAACTGTTATTCATGAATCCAATTTTGGGGCAAAGTTACGGAATCTGTTTCATATTCATCAAACTTAATTGAAATAATGGTTGCTTTCCGCATTAATGACAGAAAGCGAACTTGACAAATGCCAAATCCGCTTTCTGCGTTTATTGTGATTATAAAATCAGGCCGTCTCCATCATGTTCCTCCATTTGAAATAGCCGAACACCGCGATGACCACATACAAGGCATAAAGACTGGCTTTGAAAGGAATATCTTTGTAGAAATAGAGTACGCAGGTAACCACATCGACCACAATCCATACAAACCACTGTTCAAGGTATTTGCGGGCCAAGGCCCAAATACCCACGATGCTCAAGGCGGTGGTGAAAGCATCGGCCACTGGGACATTGGAGTTAGTGAAGCGACTGAGGATGAAATAGATGAAAGCCCAAATAACCAATCCCGCACCCAACCAGATGAAAGCCATCTTTTTAGGCATGTGGCGTATAGGAAGGTCGGCAACCTTTTGATCATGTCGCATCCAGGCGATGAAACCATAGACGGTCATGGCCAGATAATAGAACTCCATGCCACAATCAGCGTACAAGCCCTTCTGATAATAAAGGACAATGCCTAATGCCTGCATTACGAAGCCCACGACCCACATCCATACGCTGGCCTTGTACTCCAAAAGGATATAGGCCAAACCTAAGGCTGTAGTGGTGATATCGAGCCAATGGGCTGCAAAGAAAGACATAAGGGTTATTTGTGCTTCAACATTTTTCGTTCTTCATCGGTCAACTCCTCGTATTCATCCATACTTAGGCCATACATCTCTTTCACATTTCTGGCAATACGCTTGCGGCGTCCCAACATCCAATACAAGCCGAAACATACGCCAATGCTTGCCACCACAGTACCATAAAGTTGCCATTGCATGGGCAAATAAGACCTTACAAATACTGCAAAAACTAAAATTATCAGCATGTTGAGCATGATTTCCAACAAAGAAGTTTCCAGATGATGGAATCCATAATCGATGAAGGCGTGATGCAAGTGCGTCTTGTCAGGATGAAACGGCGATTCTCCACGGCTAATCCTACCCAACATCACTCTCATGGTATCGCAAACCGGAACAGCCAACACAGCATACGCAAAGCCAATCATACAAATACCATTGCCTTCCAGTTTTTCAGTGCAAACTGAATCTTTTGTAAGCAAGGCCATCACCATGTCGCATAATGCGATGCCCAACATCATGGTACCCGCATCACCAATGAACATTTTCGACCTTTTCCCAAACACGTTCATGATGAAAAAAGGAATAAGTGCTCCAACGATTGAAACCCCCAAGGCCGCACGGACAAAATCATGTCCCCTAAAAAACATCCATGAATAAAAGCCAAAAGCCATGATACAAATGCCCGACGATAGACCATCTATGCCATCAATCATATTAATGGCATTGATGATGCCAACACAACCGATAATGGTAAGAGGCCATGCCACCCAAGGTGAAATGCCATGTCTGCCCCATAGGCCGTGAAGGTCGTTGATGGGATAATTGTAACCAAGAGCCAAAGCGGTCACAATCAGAATTTCCAAAACCAAACGCAAGCCTGGCGAAACCTTCCTTAAATCGTCCCAAGCACCGATAATCAACATCATCAGCATGGCAAGTTGTATCGGAACATTGGACAAACAGTCGTACTTGAACCAATAGCACAAGGAACCTGCCATAGCCCCGATAAACACGACAAATCCTCCCATCACCGGAACAGGATGTCTTTGCAATTTCCTCGCCTCAGGATTGTCAAAAAAGTGATGCTTTTTGGCATAATGCAACACAGGCTGATGTGTCAAAGAAGCAACAACAAGAGAAACAAAAAAAACAATTACAATAAAATAAATGTCATGCATTTGAAAAATAATATTAAAAATTTAAAAAATGACCTTTTTTAAAACCATTGTTTGGCTCACAATGAGATTCTCTGAGCTGAAGGCCAGTCTACCATACGGTTTGCCGTTTCGATGTCGATAAACCGGAAATCAGACAACCAACGGCGCAGTTTTTGTTCAGCACCTTTCAGACCATAATAAGACCTGAATTTACGAATCACAGAGAGGCTCTTAATCATGGGTTGTCCTGCATCCAAGTCACGGGGATGGATGTAACCCAGCAAATAACCGTCGGATTCTTCGGTCCATTTTTTTATCAATGGATAAGGGAACAAGCGAAAATAACCCCCACCTGAGAACATGATGTGCTTGCCGGCTATCGTCTTGAATCCTACGGGAAATTCTTTCATCTGTATACCATGATATTCGATAATTCCTGGTGCGGCTTTCGGATAGGAGGGCATGCCACCGTGAGCATGAGCAGCAGGAAACACCGAACAATCGTATTTAATCCCCAAGTCGGATAGAATTTCGAAAGCCCAAGCCTCCGATTCACGGATGCTGAATCCTGGTGCCCGAAAACACTCGACCTTCTTGCCCGTGATGTCTTCTAACATCTTCACCCCTTCCTCAACATCTGCCTTGAATTCTTCTGGGGTGTGTTGCCAAACCAACTGATGGTTCATTGAATGGCAACCAATTTGGTATTTCTCAGAAATTCTTTTTACCAAATCTGGGTAAGTCTTTGCTATCCAACCGACAACAAAGAAAGTGGCCTTAGTATTGGTGTCCTCCAAAACCCTAAACAGGCGTTCCATGTTGTCATAGATGCGCACTTCATAGTTTTTCCATTCGCTTTCAGTGCGCGTAGCATCGCAATCGAGCAGATGGAACCACTCTTCTACATCGAAGGTGAGTATGTTCATTATTCGTAATATTTTCTCCCGATAATTCTACTCCAAAAAATGGAGATATAATATGATAAAAGGACGAATGTTTTTTTGATGTACCACCACAGTAATTGCGGCTTGCTCTTTCGCCCAATATACATACCGCCCACACCCATCTTTTTGGCCCATTCAGGGGCATCCTTCACCTTTCCAATGGAGATTCTGAAAGCTCTGCCTACACCAATCATGACGTCATGAGGAAGATAGGCGTACAACTTTTGGTCGAACACATCTTGTTTGGGGGCAGTCATGGCCGTCCATACCACGTTAGCACCACTATCCTCGACCATTTTTGCAATGCCAGCATAATCAAACTCGTCTACATCGACAAAGGGTAATGAATACGTACCAACAATCCCTGCGTCTTTGTATGTGGCGACAATCTCATCCAACACATCTTGTGTGTCACCCAACAGAAAATGTTTCAATTGCGGGTTAGGATTAGACATCATCTTCATGAAAGTAGAAGGGCCTGAAGTACATTTCACTTCTTTCAGTCCCCACATCTTTCCACACCAGCTCAACGGTCTTCCGTCGGGCCAGTTCATAAAGGAATCCTTCATCAACTGATTATATTCAGGATGCTCTCCCGCATATTGAACCATTCGCATGTTGCTAACACAGATGTATCCACCTTGACCATTCAAAGCGGCTTCGGTCACTTTCGCGATGGCATCATCGGGATTAGTACGCGAAATGAAGGTCTTTCCGACTCTGTATTTTGTCTTATCCATTGAATCTTTGAACTATTTAAACTCCTTGAACCCTTTTTAGTGTTTCCTTTCTGCCATGTCTTTCTTGTAGGTCTGGATATGCTCAATCGTGTAAGTAAAGAAAGGAAGAGGATCCCTCCAGCTCCAGATGTAGTCATTGTTGTGCCTGAAATTAAACCACGAAGGTTTAGCCTTGAACCGATTGGGCGATTTCAAAAGCCAAAGAATGTCCGTATGGAAATACCGCAAAGCTATGTTTTCGGGGATGGGTTGGGTCATGGGCTTCAGTTCCTGGCCATACACGAGATCCAGCATAGTCTTGACAGGTTGTGCACCCACGATGGTACAAATCTTGATGCTGGCAGGGATTCGGCCATTGATTTCGATGACCTTCGGTGTCCAATCGCGAGGGTCCATAATGAAACTGACATGCGCAAAGCCTACCCAATCCATGGCTTGAAGCAATTTCTCAGCGTATGCATTGATGTCGGGCCTGTTGGTGGTACGGATATAACACCCTGGGCCTCCGTCAATCGGGAAGGAACGGCATGACTGTACGGTGACATCATAAACGACTTTGTGGTTTTTGTCCAGCATCACCCTACTGCCATAGCGATAATCCGTCTGGGGAATATATTCCTGTATCACATATTTCTCGACTTCGATGACGCCTTTCTCGATATAATCAAGCAATTCCTCCTTGCTGTTCACTTTCTTGAAGCCTGCTGCACCACTTCCCTTACGGGGCTTGCAAGCCAAAGGAAACTTTACTTTTGCCAAATATTCGTCCATAGTCTCATCATCCATCTTGGTACGAGGACAAGGTATGCCGTTTTCTTGGCAAATCCGCATGGTGGCTTCTTTGTCGTAGGCTTTGAGAAAAGCTTGACGCGGTGCTACAATCACTTTCACATCTCCGGTCTTGCCTTCTTCCACCATTCGGGTAAGTATATCCGTAGATTTCTCCACCATAGGAAGAAACACATCATAATTCCCAGAATTCAACTCGCGTTCAATAACCTTGGCAAGCAACTCCACATCATCCCTGATACCAGGCTCTACGATTTTCCTGTCGGGGTATCTTGAGCTATATCCGACATCCAATTTCTTGTCATTCAAAGTCGTGATGACACAACCTAAGTCGTGCAATTCCTTCAAGATTGCAGGTACCTGCCTCCCAAAACCATCCAACACCAGTACCCTTTTCCCTTTATAATCCATATTGTTGATAATAATCATTTGTATTACTTTCTTTTGTCAATGCTTTGTATTTTGCCTCCACCTCAGAGCGGGACATGGGATTCTCTGGTTCCCCTTTGGGGTAATCCACTTCCCAAGAATAACGATTGCCTCCTGTGGTAGTGATGCTTACTATAGCAGCCCTTTTTTGCGGTGACCACGAAGTCAGTTCGTCATTCACCACGACTTCAACCTTATTGCACAAGCCAAGAATGACATTGTCATGGATATTGGCATGGTTAAAGTCGTCAATACCGGCTTGATCTTTCACTAAGGCCAAAGCCACACTGAAAGGGGTACTTAATTTTGCAGAGGCTACACCTTGAATGCTCTTGTGGTCGTGTCCGCCTACTGCCAATTTGTATGTCTCCACACGCACTGATGTGATATCATTTACCGTCAGGCCATATTCGTGTTTCACCCTTAATGCCGCTTCGATGGCAGGATGACAGTGACGGCAGGCTGCGTATGGCTTGCGGTAGATGCGCTCTATCTCATAACAGTCATCGGCAAAGTGGGTAAGCACCTCAATATTGGGATTTTCGGACATGACCGCCAACAAACCCCGCTTGCCACCCATCGGGTCAGACGGTCCAGAATAGCCAGCCAGAGCCGCGTAAGCTGCCGTGATACCACCGACCGCCGCATGAGCCAAGTTGTAGGGCTTCAGTTCGGAGTCGTCTTCCTGCATCTCCAACAATCCTGCGGCACCAGCAACAGCGGCGGAAAGCGCGTTTTTCATCTCTTGCTTGGTGAAATGCCGTGCTGCAGCGATAGCCATGGCAGCACCTATGGTGCCACAAGTACCTGATGTGTGATAGCCGCGCATCTTATGCGATGGCTGCATAGCCATGGCCGACAACACAGCAGCCTCATAACCTACCACCGCGCCGCGAAGCACATCTTCTTTAACAATACCTTCTAATTCTGCCACAGGCAGCAAGGCGGAGAAAATTGAGGCACCGAGATGGATCATCCCAAGACGGTGTCCATCGTCAAGTTCCGTGGCATGGGCGTTCATGGCGTTGAGGAACGCTGCGTTATGCAAAGTGGTCTTTAACTCATGACCTATGACTGTACTGTTGCCTCCTTGTTTAGCAACAATAGCCAGAAACTGTTGGTTTCTCTCTACCATCATTTTGACGCCAGCAGTAGCACAACCCACATAGTCCATGGCGCAAAGCTTGGCCTGCTCCATAATCCGTTCAGGCAGCGCACATTGGCTCATCTCAAACAGATGGTCAACAAAACTATTGGTTATATTCATAGGGTTCAAGGGTTCAAGGAGTTCAAAGGGTCAGTTTTTTTGAGGCAATTTCATCTAATCGTCCAGCTTCGAATGCTTCAATATTTTGCATCGCTCCAAACATCATGCTCTCGAAGGTCTCGTAACTCAAACCACCAATATGGGGTGTCAGTATCACATTGTCAAGATCTGCCAAACGATAGTTTTCTTGTATAGGCTCTTCATAATGTGTGTCTAAAGCGGCACTTGCAAGGTGTCCTGACTGCAAGGTATCATACAAGTCGTCAGGGTTGATGAGTTTGCCTCGGGCTGTATTCACAACAATGCCATCTTGTTTCATCATGGCCAAAGTCCGCTTGTTGAGCATTTCTGTGTTTTCCTTCGTCAACGGACAATGGAAGCTGAGAATGTCGCATAGAGGTAGCAGCGCCTCGAAGCTATCGCAATAGGTTAAGCCCAGTTGGGTTTCCACTTCTTCTTTTTGACGGAACACATCAGTATATAGCACTTTTGCTTCAAACGGCTGCAACATGGCTGCCACTAATCGCCCAATGTTCCCCATCCCCACCAAACCAACCGTCTTGCCATACAATTCATGAGTGGTAACACCTTGTTGTTGCTTCTTCCATACGCCATTATGGCTCTGGGTATTGATTTGAGGTAGTCGTTTCAGTGCAGCCAGCATCAGGGTCAGCGTATGCTCAGCCACACTTCTGGCATTCACGCCTGCATTCACATAGACAGGAATGCCACGTTTGCGGATTTCTTCCAAATCCAACATCTCTGTTCCCACCCCGGTGCGCTGAATCATTTTCAAGTGTGGGGCATTGTCCAATACCGCCTTGTCGATAGGCAAGCGGCCACTGACAAGGAAATAATCGGCATCAACAGCTTCCTTGACAAGTTGCTCGTGGGTTGCCTCATCGAGGGTCTTTACGGAAAAACCTTTTGGGCAGGCCTTTTGAAGAATCTCCAAGGGCAGGCCAACATAACGGGCAGTATGAAGAATTAGAGGTTGATTCATTAGAAATGTATAAGTCAAAAAAATGAAACCTTGTTAAATATTATATCGCGGTATGTTTATAAATTTATATCGTCCGTCTTTTTTTCTTCTTATACCCCAAAATAACACCCTATGGGATTTCTTAAACCCGATAAGTTCATGCAATTTCAATGAAGGAGTATTACTTGGCTTAATAACTGTACCGAGCCTTTTATGATTTACATCTTCAAAATTTAAGTTTTTCACCATATGATACAATAGATTAAGTGCGATTCCTTGTCTCCGAAACCTTTCATCTGTCTTAAGTTCAATATGTTCAAAGTCACAATTTTTCACATTAAAAAACAGAGATTTTTTACCACGATAGGTCCCGAAATGAAACGCTATTACTTCATCGTTTTCATTGATAACCGCCCAAACATCGCCATCAACATGCAACATTTTATCTACATCGCCAACTGTACACTTATAAAGATTCTTGTTCTCGTATGTTAATTTCTCAAATCTACATCCGTCGGGCAACGGACGCAATAATTTTTCCGCTTTTTCCAACATTTCAGTTGAATCGGCATACAATACATAATAGAAGTGTATGGATTTCACCATATTACGCATTGGTTTCTTTATCCAGTTAAGAATTTTCATGCTATTGCTTATCCATTTAATACTTTAATAATACTTCGAGTACGATTATGACAGATGCATCAATTGACAAAGCTTTTTGTTTTTTTTCAGGGACTCGAATCTTTCAAAGTTTTCTAACTGACCATGTGAATTGATTTCCAAAATTGAAAAAGAATCATCTGTTGGGATAATATCCCAAACAAGATATGGTGCAACAGAAAGGCGGCTTGCCATATCAATCAACACTTCTTTGAGTTCGCTTAAGCCTTCTATC
>Ga0310696_10002460_pt1 | contig 24410 bp, 20 predicted proteins | sample AusTroGonzalo_MG_4_FD_203885 | JGI IMG/M metagenome (GOLD analysis project Ga0310696, IMG submission 203885) | Bovine rumen microbial communities from tropical cattle in Woodstock, Queensland, Australia - Gonzalo_02 (v2) (version 2) | ecosystem: Host-associated > Mammals > Digestive system >...
TTGACAACCAATCGTCTGGTATACTTTTTGGTGTTCTTAGCTCGGTTTTGTACCTTTTGGTGATTATTAGACACGAAAGAAACGTCTTTTGTCTGTAAGGACAAAGGGCGTTTTTCATTTCGTTTAAAATAGTTTCGTAAGTGTGTCTCGTATAAAAGGCAAAACGCCCCTTAAATATTATGCAATCAGATTCGTTTATGATATAATTAAGTCAGAGTTAAAGTTACACCCGTGTGTCTGCGTCACCGTATCAGACCGCGCGGAAAGTTTATTACAAAGGATTGAGGAAACATGTCAGCTGAAATTGTAAGCAACGGACCTGCCGCCGGAAACACGGCTGTCCGCAGTGAGGACAAGGCCGTCCAAAGCCCCGCAAAACCCGCCAAGCCAAGGATGCTCGAGCAGGATATCGCCAAGGGCATCGCGATGATTCTTGTCATTGCTCTCCACACTCTTACCCTTGACAAGGGGATATACTACATTCTCGGAGGCCTCTTCGGCTTCATAATGCCCTTCTACTTCTTCATGGCGGGCTACAACCACCGTCCGTACCGCCACACCTACAAGGAGATAATCCTCAAAAGGATAAAGCAGATAGGCATCCCGTTTTTCACCTACTCGCTGTCCATCACGGCCATATCCGGTGCCTACTACATGATAGCGAAGGGCTATACGTTCCAGAAGGTGCTGAATTCATACCTGACTCTGCTCCTCACGAGGTCGTTTGCGGCTAAGTTTGGCGTCAGTCAGACAACAGGCCCCTACAACTGCATCATGGTCGGCTGGTTCATCATAATGCTTTTCATGGCAAGCCTGATATTCTATGCCGTTGTCGATTTCGCGCTCTCAAAACCCGGAAGATTTATTTCGGTGTTCACGGCTCTTATAATCACGACAATGGTATTCGCGCACTTCGACATCATACTCCCGCTGCACGTCTGCGAGGCCCCCGCGGTCGCCGCAATAATGCTCATGGGAGCGCTTTTCGGTCAGAAGGAACTGTTATCGCCAAAGCTAAAGCTGTGGATCATCATCGTCAACAGCATAGTTGCATACGGCCTCTTCATACTGCTTGCATCCATGTTTAAGGACGCCGGATTCATCTCGGGCGGAAACATGTGGAACAAGTCGCTTAAAGAGTGGACGGTCGTCCTGAGCGCGGTCTACTCAATCATAGGAACGTATTCGTTCGTGCACGCGTGCCGCTGCCTCATCAAAACAGGCTTTGTCTGCAAGGCGCTCGTCTGGTGCGGAAACAACTCCTTGAGGCTCCTGTTCATTCACGGCGTGGTTCAGCTGTTTGTGTGCGCAATCCTCGGTCTTGAGCCGTTTAGGATGTCATACAGAACCCAGACCAATGATTTCAGGACGTTTTACGTGCTTGCGATCGAGATTGCGGTGTCCGTGCTTGTAATATTGGCGATAGGATTTTTAAAGAAGCTGATAATGAAGAAGCTTCACATGCCGCGCAAAAAGAAGGCTTAAAGCGCGCGGCGTGAAGCAGATAAAAAGCGCAATCGGTCGTCCGCGGTCAGGATGACGGATTGCGCTTTTTAGCGTATTGGCGGCTTTAGTTGAAAGGCCGGTCAGTGTGTCGGCGTAAACGATATGTGCGGAGGCGTTCGGGAGCACGTGCGAAATCCTTATAAAGGAGACCGCCTCGTCGATGGTCATGTCCTTGCTGCTTATGTAGCGCGCCCAGACGTCGCAGATACGCTGCTCGCCCTCGAGATAGTTCTCGGTGACGTGCTTCATCGTGATCGTCGTGTTCTCAAAATACTCTGTCTGCCTTCGCATCGAATTTCCGGACTCAATGTTGGAGTAGATGATAACAAAGGTCATCATTGCGATCATAATGTTCAGTCTTGATTGCAGAATATACAGGATGCCGCCAATGTGACCGCGCGCCTTGCACATTGGCGGTTTCCTCGTTGAAAAAAACAGTTGTTTGTGCTAAAGTATATTCCATCACGAATCATCAACGCTAACAGAGGCTTGGCATGGAAAACAACTATGATTTCACTCTTGAAAAACGGCTGCGGGATCTGAGTCCGGATCTTCACAAACGGTTTACCGATACCGTCTTTTCCATGCAGTACATTCTCTCCAACTACAAGCTGATTTTCCCCGAGTACACCGACCACACAGAGTTTCACTCGCTCAACGTAATAGATTTCTGCAACAGGATCATCGGCCCTGAAATTGACAGTATGAATCCGGACGAGATCTACTGTCTGCTCGTTGCCTGTTATTTCCACGACACCGGCATGGGCGTCAGCCACAAGGACTACGAAACGTTTTTGAACGAGATTGACTTTGGCGATTATTTTGAGACGCACGACAGGTCAAACCCCAGGAAGGTTATTCGCGACTTCCACAACGAATTTTCCGGCAGGTTTATCGCCAAGTACGCCGAATTCTTCGAAATTCCCTCCGAGGAGCACCTGCGCGCGATCATTCAGATATCCCGCGGCCACAGGAAGACCGACCTCACAAACGAGGCGGATTATCCCATTGCCCTTAAGGTGCCAAACGGGAACACGGTCTGCCTGCCCTTCCTTGCCGCGATCATCAGGCTCTCCGACGAGATAGACATAACGGCGTCGAGAAATTCGAGCCTGCTTTATGACATACCGAAAATAATCTCGAACGATCATAACATAGAGTTTGAGAAGCACGAAGCCGTCAGATACATGACCGTTGAAAAAGAACAGTTTGTCGTATTCTACAAAACCGACAAGCCCGAGGTCGAGACCGCGCTGTTCAGTCTGTTTGAAAAGATGCAGAGCACGCTTGACCAGTGCCGCAGAGCTACCAACGGCAGGACAAAATACCATATCACGCAGAAAGAAATTGTCGGCAGGCGCCTGCCGTGAAACGTTTTTTTACTGTCTTCCCGTTTTCTTCACTTTTCGAACCTCTTATTTTAATATAATATAAGCCCTTGAATTAGGCAATTTTTTATGGTATAAATTGCTTGTGTTAAATAACGATTGTTATCTAACTTAGGCAGTTGCCTCAAAAAAATACAAACCCTGTTTAAGGAAAAACAGTTTCTTTCAATCATTCTTGCCTATTCTTCGGGCTTTTTTTCTTTAAATAGGAAAGACGCAATTGCCTTGGCGGCGGAACTGTGATATAGTTTCGCATTGGTGATTTCATATCACATCTTTGATACGGAAGCGTAGAGACAGTGCTTTCGTGTCTGCGGAAAGAGGATAAGGAATGTCTTCAAAAAAATATGAAAATAAGCTGAAACGCATTGCGGCATTTTTGGTGTGCCTCGCGGTTGCCGCGGCATTCATGGTGCCCTTCAGAACGCATGCGGCAGAGACGGGAAAAGTCGTACGGGTTGGATGGTACGAGTCGCCCGCCTGCATGACGGACAAATTCGGAAGACGTTCCGGTTACGCGTACGACTATCAGCAGAAAATTGCGGCTTATACGAATTGGCGGTATGAGTATGTCACCGGCAGCTGGCCCGAACTGATGCAGATGCTCATAAACGGCGAGATTGACCTGCTGAGCGACGTTTCATACACAGATGACCGCGCCGAAATCATGCTTTTCCCCTCTTATGCGATGGGCACGGAGGAGTACTATCTTTTCGTATCCGCCAAGCTCGGCTACGTTCCGGACTCTCCAAGCTGGTTTGACGGTAAAAAAGTCGGTATCAACAAGGGCAGTATCATGACCGGGCTTTTCAGCGAATGGGAAGCTCAGTACGGTATAAAGAGCAACGTTATAGAGCTCACGAGCTCCGAAGAGGAGTCTTACAGGATGCTCACCGACGGAGAGCTTGACGCTTTCCTCACGATGGATGCTTACGGCGGAAACACTGACGGAGTTCCGGTCTTTAAAATCGGTTCGTCCGACTTTTACTTTGCCGTTACAAATTCGCGTCAGGACCTCCTTGAGAATCTCGAGTACGCGATGGGAAGAATTCTTGACGAGAACCGTTTCTACAATCAGCAGCTTCTCGATAAATACGTCAACAACTCAGGCGCGAACATCTTCCTCTCCTCCGCGGAGAAGGACTGGCTGCTGTCGCACGGAAAGATTCGCATCGGCTATCAGGAGAATTATCTGTCGTTCTGCGGAACCGGCGATGACGGCAATCTGACAGGCGCTCTTAAAAACTATCTCGACCAGGCCGCAGACTGCCTCGGAAACGCTCACATTGATTTTGAGACCGTTGGCTTTTCCACGTCGCAGGCCGCCATGGAAGCACTCAGAAAAGGCGAGATTGACTGCATGTTCCCGTCAAATCTCAGCATTGCCGACGGCGAGGAGATGGGGTTCATCATCACCCCTCCGATAATGAAGACCGAGACGTATGCGCTCGTTCGCAAATCGGACCAGAAGGCCTTCGCCGGCAAGGAAAATATTGTCACGGCAATCGAGAAGGGAAACCACAACTATTTATCGATAGTAAAGGATCACTTCTCCGACTGGAAGATTGTAGAGTATTCGGACATTCAGGCGTGCATGCGCGCCGTTTCAAAAGGTGAGGCGGACTGCGTTCTCATCAGCAACTACCGCTACAACAACCTCGCCAAGCTCTGCGACCAGTACGGACTCTCGCCTCTCGCGACCGGCGAAGAGGTTGAGTACAGCATCGCTCTGAGACGCGGAAACAAAGAACTCTACTCGATTCTCACGAGGACGACAAGCATCATAAACAACACAGTGATCAACGCCGCCCTCACCTACTATTCCGTTGACGAGTCAAAACCGACGCTCATCGACTTTCTCAAGGCAAACCCGGCAGTGGTTATCGCGTCCGTGGTTGTCATCGTCGCTCTCATTGCCGTCATCATCGCGCAGAACAGAATGATCAAGGCCAAGAAAGAAGCTGAGGAGACCCACCTTAAGGTTGATGACCTCAACAAGCGCGTTTATCTTGACCCGCTCACGTCCGTAAAGAACAAGAGGGCTTTTGACGAGTACATTCAGAAGCTTCAGGACGAGATTGCAAGGGACGACAGTTTTGAGTTTGCGATTGCGATGTTTGACTGCGACAGGCTCAAACAGATGAACGACCTCTTCGGTCACGACAAAGGCGACGTCTACCTCAAGACTGCGGCTCAGCTCATCTGCAGGACGTTCACCCACAGCCCCGTTTTCAGGATCGGCGGCGACGAATTTGTGGTGGTTCTCCAGAATGAAGATTTCAGGAACCGCGACGCCCTCAGCGACAGATTCAAGAAGAATTCAGAGGAGACACGCATGAGCGCCGAAAACAGGTGGGAGAAAGTAAGCGTCTCCATCGGTATTGCGGTGTTCGATCCGGACATTGACAGAAATGCCGAGAGCGTTGTTCTCCGCGCAGACCAGCTGATGTACGCAAACAAGCGCGCACGCGAGTCAAGCGAGCAGGCTTAATAAAATACCGCCAATATCTAAAAAGCGCTTTTCCCCCTGATCAATTTTTGAGGAAAAGCGCTTCTTTTTAATTGATTCACTTTATGTTCTTAAAAAACGCTGCGATACCGATCACTGCCATTGTCACCAGCATCAGCGCGTACACGGCAATGAAAACGTTTTCCATAAACCCTCATTCCTTCCTTCTTACGATATACGCGGCGGCGAGGATTGCCGATACCGCAAGCACACCGCCAAGGAAGCCGCCGCAGCCCTTCTTTGAGCCGCCCGAAGGCTTCGCCGTTGCGGGCGGCGTCTCAACGCCTACAACGTCAAGGGAGTTGTCGTTTAAAAACTTTGCGGCGCGCTCCGAGACCTTGACGGTCTTGATGAGTTTGACCTCCGAAACGTTGGGGAAGTACGTGCTGTAGACGTAATTGAGCCTTCCCAGAGGCGCGCAGTCGCCCTCGGTGTAGAACTGCTCGCAGGTCGTGTATTTGTTCCTGCTGTCGCAGACCTTGAACTGAAGATTTATCTTGGTTATGTATTCAATGCCGAGCTCCTCGAGAGGAACGCTGACCATAAATTTGTTTTTCTCGACCTTGTACACGACGTTGGCCTTGTCGGTGAAGCCGTAGCTGCCGTTTGTGCCGCTGTATGATGCGACGGTTGTCGCATTGGCGTCAATGACTTTGTTGTTCAGTATGAAGTCGTAGCCGAGCCAGCCCGTCTCTGCGGACGAGTCAACGTCAAGGAGAATCTGGAGCCAGGATGTGTCCGCGTCTGCCGCCGCAATGTCCGCAGCGCACTCGACAAGAAAATGCAGGTAGGTCGCGTCGTTTGTTACCTTTATAGAGACTATATCGTTTCTGCCCGACTCGTCCTTGTACCTTGTGCCCGCCATGGAGCCTCTCGCGTTCCTGACTGCGTTATCGCCAATGACATCCGTGTACTCATGGCTGACCGCGTTCCACTGGTCAAAGCTGCCGCAAACGTCAATGAGGTGCCTGTCGTCGCGGAGAATGCCCGGAACGGCGCCCTTCAGCATTGCCGTGTTGGAGACAAGCTGCATGTAGTAGTTGTCGAAATAGCCGCCCTTTGACATCTCTATGTCGCGGCTGTACTCGTAGCTGAAAGTGTCAATGAACCTTACGGGGCGCGTCTTGGTGGGTTCCTGCCTTGCCGCGATCCACTCGTTCCAGCCTGTCACAAGAATGTACTTGCTGCCCGCGTTGTATGCGTAGTTGAACTGGCGCTGGATGTTGAGGCCGAGCTTGTACGAGTCCTTCGTGAGGTTGTCGTTAGTGCCGTCGTAGGAGCGGCCGCGGTTGCCCTGGTAGCCGTAGAGGGCAGACGTTGAGAACTCGCCGTTGCCGGAGTGCTGCGCAACCGAGACGCTTATCGCCTCAAGCTGGTTGTCCGCAGGTCCGTAGAGTTCCTGGGGCCACTGCCAGTCGATCCAGGGCCATGTGTTGTCCTCCTTGGGCTCGTTGGGCCACTGTGGCTCTCTGATGGTGAAGAAATCGTCAATATTGGCTTCTTCGGGGGCGATGATGAGCGGCTTGCCGTCAAGGTAGAACCACGTGTCCTGATACTCGCCCTTCTTGTAGATTGCGTTGTAGATCTGGCGGACCCTGATATTGGCGTCAGTGTGCGTGTAGAACACGATTTTGGGCGCCTTGAGGCCCTGCTCGTTCATCTCGTGGCAGACCTTCTGAATGAGCTTGACCACCGAGTCGTAGATGTAGTTGTTTGTCGTGTCAAAGTAGAGGAAGTCGATGCCCGCGTTTGTGAGGAGCTCCATGTGCTTCCTGACGACCCACTCGTCGCCCGAATAGTAGTAGCCGTAAAGAGGCTCAGCGAAGAAGAAAATGTCGTTCACGTTGCCCCAGTCCTCGAGGTCGCCCTTTTTTGCGTCCTTGCCGTATTCCGCGAGAATTTCCTCAATGTTTCTTCCCTTCTTGATACTGTTCTGACCGAGCCAGAGGAAGTAGAAGATGCCTACGAAATGCTCGCCGTTCTCACCGAACACGCCAACGGTCCTCTCCGCCGCATCGACCACAGTCGCATTGCCGGCTTCGTCAAGGGTGGTGTAGTCCGGGTCGACAACCGTAAACTGATTGGCGACAGTCCTGCCGAGGTCATCCGTGCCTGATAGCGGTCCGTTCCTGTAAAAATCGCTCTCCGGAAGCACGTACTCAACCGTCTTCCCGTTCATCTCGTACGACATCCTGTATGTGCCGTCGGAATTTTTCACAAACGAAAGTGTGCCCTCCGCGTTGTCAGCCGCAAGAGCCCCCTTCCCGCCGTCCGACGCATACGAACCGCCGATAAAGCAGGAAGCAACAAGCGCCAAAGACAGTATGAGCGCACCGATTCTTCTGATAGTAGTTCTCATGGAAACCTCCGATATTACCTGTCACAACTCTGTGAACACGCCAATAATAAACCTGCTTGATTATATTGGTTTTACCCCCTCAAGTCAAGAACGGAAGGCGCCCGGCCGCGCCGCGCAACCAGCCCGCAAACCCCGCGGCGCGTCCGTAACACGCCCCCACAACGAAGCCGCTTACGAATAAACGACTGTTTTAACTGTTTTTATCAATCAATTTAGTAATTTGAAAATATACAATTGTTGCAAAGAGTGTAAATTGCGTTCAAAAAAGCTGTTGAAGATGACCTGATATTCGTTTAGAATAAGCTGGATTATAATTGGCGTTTTATACAGGACGTGGCCTATGAAAGATAAGATGAAGAACAGAATAAAGAAGTCACTTGTCGAGTCGCTTGAGAATGAGCCTTTCGAGTCTCTGACCGTCACCAAACTGTGCGGCAACGCCGGCATCACGCGAGCGAGCTTCTACAAGTATTACAAAAACACCGCGGACGTTCTCCAGGATCTGAAAGACGATTTTTACAGCAAGATTGATCCCAAAAAGCCGATCAGGGAAGTCCAGATCGACGTTTTAAAGCAGATCAGAGATAACAGAACTCTCGCATATATTTTCTTCACTTCCTCAAATCCGGTATTCAAAGAGAACGAGGCTGAGTCAAAGGCTCTTCAGACGTTGTTTGAAGAACGCATCCGGTTTTCGGCCCCCGACAAAGAAGAGGCAGCCTTTTTATTTGATAACTTCAGGGTGTCGTCGCACGCAATTCTTCTTAACTGGATAAGGAACGGCTGCAGGGAAAGCGAAGAAAAGATGGCTGACTACATCCTCGGAACGTTTCTGCCCTGACTGAAAGTTTCTGAATCCGCCAATGTCAAAGTCCGTAAAAGGATGTACATAACGTATTAAACAGCTTTTTTGAGCCGCTCACGCAGCTCTTAAATACTAAAATTATTAATAACCGGCGATGTTTTGGCAGGGAAGCAGTATATTCAAATTACACTGCGGTACCGGTGACGTATTTTTCGGAACACGAGACAGCGAGGGCCTATTAATAAAAACCCAAGGAGATTCTTAGTATGAAATTTGGTGAAAAGTTAAGGAAATGCCGCAAGGCGATCAAGATGAGCCAGCAGGAGCTTGCTTCAAAGGCCGGTCTTGGCATCAACACGATCAGCAACTACGAGAAGGGTCACACATACCCGCAGAACAGGGACATATACCTGAAGCTTGCCGATATCCTCGGAACAGATGCAAACTATCTCAGGAACGAGAACGAGCTCTCGGCGCTTGAGTCCGCGTCCCCCGCAAGCGATCCTTCCGCAAGCGAAAATCTGATTTCACTCGCCAAGATGCTCTTCTCATCCGACGAGCTCTCGGAGAAGGAAAAGCTCGCCCTCTTCCGCTCCGTTCAGGACGCATTCTGGGCAGGCGCGGCTCTGTAAAGGGCTTCCCCGTATAACGTTTAAAGGCAGGAGCTTTCGGCTCCTGTTTTTTTTTTACGGCGCCTCACCCGCAGGGGGAGGCATTGGCGGTTTCGGCGCCTTGAAATTTTTCAAAAAAGTTGTTCCCGGGGACGAAAAGTTATATAATTTCATGCGATAGGTTATTACCCGAAGGGAGGTAAATATCATGAGAAAAACTAAAATTGTCTGCACGCTTGGGCCGGCAAGCTCTGACGAGAATGTGCTGAAAGAGATGATCTTAAACGGTATGAACGTTGTGAGACTGAATTTCTCGCACGGTACCTACGAGAACTTTCACGAGCTCATAGCCAGGGTCAAAAAGCTGCGCCGCGAGATGGGCGTTCCGCTCGCGATTCTGCTTGACACCAAGGGACCGGAGATCAGGCTTGGCAATTTCGAAAATAAATCCGAGGAGATCAAGGCGGGCGACTTTTTCACCCTTACCACCAATGACATTCAGGGAACAAAGGACGCGGTCTCAGTCACTGTGAAGACCCTTCCCGCGTGCGTCAAAAAAGGCGACACGATACTCATTGACGACGGTCTTGTCGTACTGAAGGTCGAGGAGACAAGCGATACTGATGTGAAGTGCCTCGTTGTCACGGGCGGCGTTGTCAGCAACCACAAGGGCGTGAACGTTCCCAACATCAAGATCGATATGCCTTTCCTCAGCGAAACAGATAAAAACGACCTCATTTTCGGCATCCGCGAGGACGTTGATTTCGTCGCGGCTTCGTTTGTGAGCGACAGGGACGACGTCACCGACATGAGGAAGTTCCTTGCCGAGAACGGCGGCGAAAAGATCAGGATCATCTCAAAGATTGAAAACGCTTCGGGTGTGAAGAACTTTGACGAGATATTGGAGGTTTCGGACGGCATCATGGTCGCGCGCGGCGACATGGGCGTTGAGATTGATTTTGCCCTCATCCCGGGCCTCCAGAAGACATTCATAAGGAAAACGTGCGAAGCCGGCAAGATGTCCATCACCGCCACCCAGATGCTCGAATCGATGATCGACAACACCACCCCCACAAGGGCTGAGATCACCGATGTCGCCAATGCAGTCTTCGACGGCACCTCTGCAATAATGCTCTCCGGCGAAACAGCCATGGGCAAGCACCCGCCGCTCGTTGTCAAGACGATGGCCGACATTGCCGTACAGGCCGAAAAAGACGCCGAATACGTTGACCCGTACGTTGAGACCGCAAGCCGCGCAGCTCGCGAGAGACCTCTCCTTGCAATCTGCGACGCGGCAGTCACTATGGCCAATGACCTTCACGCGGCCGCCATCATTGCCTTCTCAATCTCGGGCCTCACGGCGCGCGGAGTCTCAAGCTTCCGCCCGGCGCAGCCGATCATCGCCCCCACCCCCGAAATGAAGACTTTCCACCAGCTCGCCCTCAGCTGGGGCGTCTACCCGATGCTCGAATACGTCCAGAGCCACTCTGACGCCCTCTTCGAAGCAGCGGCCGAATGTGCCCTTCAGAGCGGCTTTGTGAACCACGGCGACCTTGTCGTGGTGACAGCAGGCATCCCCGTACGCGAGGCCAGAAACACCAACGTAATAAAGCTGCACAGAGTCCCGTAACGGTTTATTAAAGTCACATAATGCAAAGGCAAGCCGCCGCAGTCAGTTTAAAGTCTGATGCGGCGGCTTTTTCATGGCTGCGAAACGGCAAAAAGAGAGGGCTACGCCGATTGCCGGCGCAGCCCTGTTGATCAAAAATAACAGGTATTCATAAGTGTGCAATCATTTATTTCTGATCGTAACTCTCTTTTCGTTAAGCTAATAATTCAGATTAAATTATTTAGCTTTAACGTCTGTGTAGTACTTCTGGAGGATCTCAAGAGCAGCCAGAGCGTTGGATGTGTAAGCTTCCTTGGAAACATCATAGTATCCATAGTAGCCTTCATTGTGGCCTGCTGTCTTGTAGAACTCGGTGTGGTCAGGGTTCGTCATACCCATTGCTACGAATGAGGATGCAGGAACCTGTCCGCCCTGAGCGATGCTCTCGCAGATGTAGTTACGGTCGAGAAGGAGACCGATTGCTTTACGGATTTCCTGGTTAGCTTTCTCAGCCTCAACGCCTGTAAGGTTGGTGTTGCTGGGGAGGAGGCTCTTGTTAACGTTGAAGCATACATAGTATGTACCGATCTGTCCGTTGATCTTGAACTCGTCGGGGTATGTCTTCTTGATGTTCTCGATTTCGTTTGTAGGAACGTCATCGATCATCTGCCAGCTGCCGTTTACGAAGTTGGTGTAGATGTTGTTCGTGTCACTTGAGAGGAAGAATTTGATCTCGTTCATTGTGACATTAGCTGCATCGTGGTAGTTAGCGTTCTTTGTGAGAACGATCTGCGAGTCATGATCCCACTTTGTCATGGTGTAAGGTCCGTTGCAGATGTAAGTCGAGGGGTTGGTTGCCCAAGCATCATCGCCGACAACGTCTTCACGAACAGGGAAATATGTCGGGAATGCAAGGAGCTCATCCCAGTAGCTGATAGCGCTGGAGAGAACTACTTTGATGGTTCTGTCGTCAACAGCTTCAACGTTGAGTTTGCCTGTGCCGAAGCCGTCAACAACTTCGAACATGTAACCGTAGTCAGCACCGAGTTCATCGGAAGCTGCTCTGTTCCAAGCGAATACGAAGTCGGATGCCTTGAGGGCCTGGCCGTCTGACCACTTGAGACCTTCTTTGAGGGTATATGTGTAAGTAACCTTGCCGTCTTCGCCTACAACGCCTTCAACGAGTGCTTCAGCGCAGTCAGGGGAGATCTTGAGGTTGCCGTCAGCATCGATATCCCACTTAGCAAGACCGGCGAAGAGGTGAGCGCAGAGTGTAGCGCCGTCAACTGCGGAGTTGAGAGCAGGGTCAATGGTGTCAGGCTCAGATGCGATGCAGACTGAGATTGAGCTGTTGTCCTTGTAGGTGGTTTTGTTGAAGTACTTATATCCGAGCGGGCTGGAGTAGAATCCTTTAACTTCCTTGCTGATCATGAGAAGGTCAGTGTAGTAGTAAACAGGAACGACGCAGCCTGTGTCCATAAGCATATCCTCAGCGAGGTGCATGAGTTCGTAACGCTTTACGTTGTCAACGCAGCCCTTGATTGTAGCTACGAGAACGTCGTAAGTCTCTGCCCATGTGCCGTTGGTAACTTTGATATCGTATCCGTAAGGTGTGAGGTCAAGATTGTACATCTTGAGGTTTGCATGCTCACCTTTACCGAACTGGATATCGTTGTTTCCGGAGTTGGATGTCCACATGTCGATGAAGCAGATCGGGTCTGTGTAGTCTGCAACCCAGCCGTTACGTGCTACGTTGTAGTTGCCTTCCTTACGAGTGTTGAGGAATGTGTTCCACTCCTGGTTCTCGAGGTTCATTGTGAGGCCTACGTTAGCGAGTGCTGCCTGGATGTACTCAGCGATTGCTTTGTGTCCTTCGCTGGTATTGTAGATGTACTTGATAGTAGGAGCAGCGCCTTTAACGATGGTAACATCACCGGGCTCAGCTGTTGCATCACCGGGCTTAGCTGTTGCATCCGGCTTGTTGTCGTTTTTGGTGTTGCATCCAACGAGGCAGCAAGTCAAAAGTAATGCGATCGCAACGATCAAAGATAATACTTTTTTCATAACTTTTCCTTTCTGAATTTTTATTTTTGTTATGGTCTTTCTAACGATACGCTTTTGAATAGTTGCACATCCGTTCAAAAACGTATTGAACTTGGTTATTGCTCATCAGGTGTTGATGTCAGCGGTGCGGTGGCACGCTACAAAGTGACCCTTTGAGACTTCTTTGAATTCCGGCATCGCTTCGGCACACAGCTCCGTTGCGTACGGGCAGCGGGTTCTGAACGGGCAGCCTGAGGGAGCGTGGAGAGGTGACGGGATGTCGCCTGAAAGCGGGATGCGCTTGTTTGCCCTTGCCGCGTTCGGGTCGGGCAGCGGAACAGCTGACATCAGTGCTTTCGAGTACGGGTGAAGAGGCTTGTCGCAGATTTCAGCTGCGTCTGCCAGCTCAACCATTTTGCCGAGATACATGACCGCGATGCGGTCGCTGATGTGGCGCACGACCAGAAGATCGTGAGCAATGAAAAGATATGTGAGACCGAGCTTGTCCTGAAGCTCGTCAAACATGTTGATAACCTGCGCCTGGATCGAAACGTCAAGAGCGGAAACAGGCTCGTCGCAGACTATAAACTCCGGGTTTACCGCGAGGGCTCTTGCGATGCCTATTCTTTGGCGTTGTCCGCCGGAAAACTCGTGAGAGTATCTTGATGCGTGTTCGCTGTTCAGTCCGACGTGACCCATCAGTTCCAGAATGCGGTCTCTTCTCTCGTTCTTGGTTTTGCAAAGCTTGTGAACGTCGAGAGGCTCACCGATGATATCGGCAACTGTCATTCTGGGGTTTAGCGAGGAATACGGATCCTGGAAAACCATGGATGACTTCTTGTGGAGCATCGCAATGTCGGATCTGGTGACAATGCGTTTTCCGTCGTAAATTATATCGCCTGCCGTAGGCCTATACAGATGAAGCAGGGTTCTTCCGACCGTCGTCTTGCCGCATCCGGACTCGCCGACGAGGCCGAGAGTCTCTCCTCTGCGGATTGCAAACGACACATCATCAACAGCCTTGAGAGGAATTGTTTTAAAGAAACCTGTACTGATATTGAAATATTCCTTCAGGTTTTTGACCTCTACAAGCGGACGCTCCTGATCATTCTGAGGATTAGGATTGAGAATCTGTTCACTCATTGGTTTGTTCCTCCTCCCCTTTTATTTCTATTGTACCGTTCTCAACGCCTTTTTTGATGTTCATCCAGCACGTCGCACGGTGATTCTCGTTGATATCGTAAGGTTTTGCGGTATCCTGCGTGCAGATTTTCATTGCGGCGTCGCACCTTGGCGCGAATGGACAGCCCTTAGGCATATTGAGAAGATCTATCGGAGTACCTGAAATAGGCTGCAGTCTCTGTCCTGCCGTGTCGGCGGTAGGTATGGAACGCATAAGTCCTTTTGTGTACTCGTGGCAGGGATTGTAGAATATCTCGTCAACAGTGCCCTGCTCGCAGATTGAACCCGCATACATGACAATAACTTCGTCGCACATCTGAGCGATGACGCCAAGGTCATGCGTGATCATTATGATTGCCATGCCGAGCTGCTTCTGGAGCGAGTTCATGAGCTCGATGATCTGCGCCTGAATTGTAACGTCAAGGGCCGTCGTAGGCTCGTCGGCGATAAGAATGTCAGGCTCGCATGCAAGCGCCATGGCTATCATGACTCTCTGTCTCATACCGCCCGAAAACTCGAACGGATACTGCTTCATACGCTTTTCGGGCTCGTTCACGTTGACAAGCCTGAGCATTTCAACTGCTCTTTCGTATGCCTGCTTCTTGTTTCTGTCGGTGTGGAGCAGGATAGCTTCCATGAGCTGGTGTCCGATAGTATATGTGGGGTTCAAAGATGTCATCGGGTCCTGGAAGATGATGGAAATCTTATTGCCCCTGATTTTTTTCATTTCTTTCTCGGAAATACCGACAAGTTCTTTTCCGTCGAACTTGATCGATCCGCCGATAATCTTACCGGTTCCCGCAAGTATCTGCATAATTGAATATGCTGTTACGGACTTTCCGGAGCCGGATTCGCCGACGATACCGAGTACCTTGCCGGAATCAAGCTGGAACGAGATTCCGTTAACTGCTTTGACTTCGCCCGCATCAGTGAAGAAGGAGGTTCTCAAATCTTTTACTTCTAGAAGTGCCATGATAATCTCCTTTCCTCAGTCATTTAGCTTGGGGTCGAACGCGTCGCGCAGACCGTCGCCAAACAGGTTGAGCGACAGAACGATGAGAGAAACCACTACTGCAGGAATCAGGAGCCTGTAGAAGTAGGACTGAATACCGTTGAGAGCGTCATTGGCGAGTGAACCGAGAGAAGGCATCGGCGCGTTAACGCCAAGGCCGAGGAATGAAAGGTAGCTCTCTGTGAAGATCGCGCTCGGAATCTGGAGTGCGGTCGAAATAAAGATTACGCTCACACAGTTAGGTATAAGATGCTTTCTTATGATCCAGCCGCCTTTTGCGCCTGCCGCTTTGGATGCAAGGACATATTCCTGCTCTCTGAGAGAGAGTATCTGGCCGCGCACGAGTCTTGCCATCGATACCCAGTAAAGAAGCGCAAATACTATAAAGAGGCTTATGATGTTGCCTCCGATTCCCTTGAGGAACGATTTGTCGATGGCATCGCCAAGGGTCACATTCAAAACTGCCGCAAGCAGAATTACCATGAGCATATCAGGCAAAGAGTAAATGACATCTACGATCCTCATCAGGACAAGGTCTATTACGCCTCCGAAATAGCCCGAAATCGAACCTATAAGCATTCCTATGATGAGAACTATAATACTCGCAAAGAATCCGACGGCAAGCGATATTCTGGTACCGTACACGACACGGATGAAATAATCTCTTCCCTGAGCATCCGTTCCGAATATGTGAGGGAATACCTTTTCACCCGCTTCCATGCGCGCTTTTTCTGTTTCTCCGTACTCAAAAGGCTTGAGATTTGAATACGAATTGTCAACAGGATACGGGAACTTGTTTCCGAGCTGCTGCTCATATCCGTAAGGCCAGAAAAACGGCAGTATTATGGAAGACAGCGTAATAATTACGATGATGAAGAAGCTGACAACGGCCACTTTATTCTTTAAAAGACGCTTCACGCCGTCCTTAAAGAAAGTAGATGACGGGCGCATCTTTACCATGTAGGCCTTATCTTCATCGGAGGCAGGCAGAAAAGAATCTACATTTATGTGCATGCTTAAGGGATTTTTCTTGATATCCATTTCCGCACCCCTCCTTTAATCAAAACTGATACGCGGATCGACGACCTTATAAAGCAGGTCTCCGATGAGGTTCATGATTACAATCAGCATTGCGAGAACGATCGTTGTTCCCATGATGAGTGTATAGTCACGGTCGGTTATACTTGTAACGAACTTGCTGCCGATTCCGGGAATGCCGAATATTTTCTCGACAACGAGCGAACCCGTGACGATGTAGGCGAGCATAGGTCCGAAGTACGTGATGACCGGAATGAGCGAGTTCTTCATTGCGTGGCCGAAGATGATATTGCCTTTTGAAACACCCTTTGCCTTCGCTGTCCTGATATAGTCCTGTCCGAAAACGTCGAGCATCGACGACCTTGTAAGTCTCGTGATGTAGGAAAGCGGATAAAGCGCGAGGGTTATGATCGGCATAATATACCCGGTCCATTTATCTCCGTTTGCCGGCAGCCACTTTAGCTGCTGAGAAAAGAGGTAAAGGAACAGAGATCCCATGATAAATGACGGCAAAGATACAAACAGCGTCGTGAAGACCATGATAATCCTGTCCACGATTTTGTTTCGGTTAATCGCAGCCACCGCTCCGAGTGGGACGCCGATAAAAAGCGCGGAAAAAGCCGCAATAAGACCAATCGAGACAGAAGTTTTAAGTCCGTCACGGATCATTCCCGTAACAGTCTGTCCGCGGTGTTTGATTGACGGCCCGAAGTCAAACTTTGTGATGATATCCTTCAGATATGTTCCGTATTGGACAATCAGCGGCTTGTCAAGGCCGTATTTGGCCTCGAGTGCTGCCTGAGCTGTCTCAGAAACTGCCTTCTCACGGAGAAACGGTCCGCCCGGCACGGCATGCATGACGAAAAACGTGATCGTGATAACGACCCAAACCGTCAGCAAAGCCAAACCTATACGCTTAAGTATGTACGCCAGCGTTTTTGTGCTCATTATAAGTTTTTTCCTTCCCGTATTGCTTTGGCGGCATCTGTCGGCCGCATCGCAATATATTCAAACACGAAACCGAAAGCCCATGTCACCGGCTTACCGCCAATGCCATTCACGTCCCGCAGTCCAGGTTTCACTATTTATTTTAAATCAAACGAAACTCCGACAAAACGACAGAGTAACTTTGACCGGCAGGAACCCCGCCGCTATAAAACCTTTGCCAAGGGCATGAACTCATTGAAACAAAACCGATAACCCCTGGCTATTCATCTTTTGTGTCTTTCATGGTCAACCCCTGTTCCGTGTTTTTTGTCAAAAGCCGTGTTTAAAACACCGTCGAGTTTTGTCGGAATAACATCCTTCAATAAGGGCATTATCCAACATAGCGCGTATTATAACCAATTCAACCCCCTTTGTCAACAATACGGAGAAAAAACGCGCTGAAAAGGCGTTTTCAGCGCATAAAACGAAAAAAAATCGCGCTTTAACCTCTTAAAGTGCGTATTTTTAAATAATTATAAGGTGCGGCGGCGCGGCGGGAGGGTTTGGCGCCGCCGCATTGGCGATAACAGCGGTCTTGGCATTGGCGGTTTCACTCCCCGGAAGGCTGCCCTGCTTTTTACATTAAAGTCACACCTTTCGCGGAGGCCCGTGCAGTGATATAATGTAATAAAGAAATCCTGAAAGAAGGTACTGTTTATGGATATAATCAAAAAACACAAGATCATCATCGACACCGATACGGGCGGAGATGATGCGGCCGCGCTGATTCTTGCCGTCAAGAGTCCTAACGTTGATATCCTTGGCGTCACCGTCGCTGCCGGCAACGTTTCCCTCGACCAGGCTGTCAAAAATGCTTTTTCGGCCCTTGAAGCGGCAGGTTCTTCCGCCAAGGTCTACCCGGGCGCCGTCAATCCGCTGTCCGGAGAGGAGCGCGAGACGTTCAGTGTTTACGGGAACGACGGTATGGGCGACGCGGGAATCGTGAACCCCAAGGGAAAGCCGCAGAAGGAGCACGCAGTTGACTTTATTCTGAGAACCGTCAAGGCAAACCCCGGCGAGGTTGAGATTGTCGCTCTCGGTCCTGTCACCAACATCGCCCTCGCGATTCAGAAGGACAGGCAGACGATGCTCAAGGTTAAGCGCATACTGTCAATGGGCACCGCAGGCTTCGGACCCGGAAATGCGACACCTGTCGCAGAATTCAACGTCTACAAGGACGCACCTGCCTACAAGATGATGCTCGAGCTCGGCGTGCCCGTGACTGTTCTCGGCCTCGACATGGACGACGAACCCACCTGGACGTCCGAACGCATGTGGAAAAAGATGCTGAAAGGCAGCCCGCTTCAGGTGTTCATCGCAAAAGCCACCGGCAAGCTCCTCGAATTCAAACAGGGCAACGGCATCAACGCGCTCGACCTCCCCGACGCTGTCGCAATGGCAACGCTCGTCTGGCCCGATTTCGTTCAGGAAACCGTAAGGTGCTACGGCAGCTGCATCACCGAGCCCGGCGAGACTTACGGAATGGTCATTTTCTACAAGGAAGGCTTCACGTACGACTCGATGCCCAAAATCGGAACCTGCAACGTGTCGGTGGTAACTAAAGCCAAGAAGAGAGAGTTTGTGAAGCGCCTCAACGAAGTGCTGGCGCAGGGCTGAATCAGCAAGGAGATATTTATGGAACAGAACAATTCAATCGTTGCCGACAATGAGCGGTACAAGAAGCTCGTGCTTCTGCACTCAAATGACATGCACGGGGACTTCCTGTCCGAGAATGTTGATAACAAACTCATTGGCGGTGTCTCGATGCTCTCGGGTTACATCAACAAGGTGAAGGAGGAGGAGCCGAACACGCTGTACTGCATTGCCGGCGACATGTTCAGGGGCTCCGTCATTGACTCGGAGTACAAGGGAATTTCGACCATTGAGATTATGAACATGATTTCGCCCGACGTCGTCACGCTCGGCAATCACGAGGTGGACTACGGTGTTTCGCACCTGCTTTTCCTGGAGAAATGCGCAAAATTCCCCATCATCAACTCAAACCTGCACATCAAGACGAACCACGCGCGCCTGTTCAAGCCGTATCTGATTAAAGAGATTGGCGGTATGAAGATTCTTTTCATCGGCATCATCACCGAGCTTGTCATCAAGCAGGCGAAAAACGACGGGCTTGTCGGAACATTCGTCGACATAAGCGAGGCGGCGGACGAGATCGGGCGCATCTGCAACGCATACAACTCGATCGATATTGATTTCACCGTTCTGCTCACGCACATCGGTTTCGACGAGGACAAGAAGCTTGCCGAGCTACTCGACCCTGCCTGGGGCGTTGACGTCATAATCGGCGGTCACTCGCACACGTTCCTCGAGGAAGCCGAAAAGGTCAACGACGTTCTGATAGTCCAGGCGGGCACCGGAACCGACCAGATCGGCCGTTTTGACCTGATAATCGATACCGAGAACAACTGCGTGGCAGACTATAAATGGAGAAGCGTCCCTATAAATGCGGACAACTGCCCCGTTGACGAGAACATTGCCGAGCTGATAAAGAGCTACAAGAACCAGACCGACAAGAAATACTGCCGCGTCATCACGCGCTTCAACCGCAAGCTCACACATCCCACAAGGACTCAGGAGACCGCTCTCGGCGACCTGCTCGCGGACGCTCTCAAACGCAGCCTCGGCCTTGACATCATGCTTCTCGGCTCCGGCAGCATCCGCACGGAGGAGCTTGGCCCTATCGTCATGTTCGGCGACCTCATCACGGCCTTTCCTTACGATGACGACGTGTTTATGGTCAAGGTGACAGGCGCCCAGCTGAAGCACATGATCAAGCACACTCTCCGCGACGAGGTCTGGGAGGGAGCTCACACCGAGTTTTACCAGTACTCCGAGGGCCTCCACATGGTCTACTCGCGCAAGGATCACGCGTTCAAGGAGTTCACTTTCAACGGTGAAGAAGTTGCCGACGACCGCATGTTCAACATCGGTCTCCAGCTTTTCCACTACAACAACATGATCGACTCGTTCGACATCACGCCCGAAGAGGTACTCGCCAATGCGCCCCGCCGCACCCTGACAACGTCCTGCCGCGACGTCATTGAGGAATACCTTTCCGAGAACCAGCACCTTGACCGGGAGGTCGGGGACAGGCTGATCATTGAGTAACAAGCTGCAAGCAAGGAAATCGCCAAAGCGAGAGGGAACGGTTATTCGGCCCCTCTCGCTTTTTTGATTTTGAGCATCCGGCTGCTCTGCTTCAGATAAGCTGCTCTGCTTCAGATAAAACGGTCCGAAGCTTCAGAATACATTATTCTTTCCCGGTTCTTTCCCTATTCTTTTTCACCACCGGCGCAACCGCCAATGCGGCGGCAACAATTAATGCAAAAAGGCCCGGGTCTGACGTCGGCGGGTTGGCGCCTGCGGAATAGGCAGCCAGAAGCTGCTCGTAGAAGTCGCCGCCCGAAATGAGCCAGCGGCCGCCGGTCTTTGAAAACTCAATTGTCAGGTCACAGATCTGCTTATTGCCGTATCCGAAAGAGTAAACGCAGGTTGCATTGGCGGCACCGGTCATTGTCAGCGATAGACGATCGGCGGAAAAAGCCTGAACCGATTCGTATATGTCGAGCCCGCCGCCGTTGCCGTTTCTTTCCAGGAGACCGTCGTTTCGCAGCTTCAGCTCGCCGTTTTTGAACAGTACCTTGCCCGCAACCTCTTCCGTGGCAAAGCCCTTCAGGTACTGAGTCCAGGTCTCCGGGTGCGCCAACGCACCTTCAAGAAGCTTGTTGGCACCGCCAAGCTCATAAAACGTGTCCGTCTCAGGACCCATCAGGCTCGTATAGTAGCAGCCCTCCATGATGACAGCCTTCACGGCCTCAAGGGCCGCGTCCTTGGAAAGATCATCAGCCTTCATAAGCTCCGGGTCAGCGGTCAGGAGGAGCGTATTGGCGTCATAGGAAGATATTTTCCACGCACCTTTTTCCTTCACAAGTGAGAAATGAACGGTCAGGTCCGGAATGAGACGGACTTCGATCACCGCATTTTCACCGGTTTTATCGACGACAACGATATCGGCGGCAGTGTCCCTTTGAAAATCTCTGAAGCCGTGGAGCAGCGTAAAGCCCCACTCTCTAAAGAACATTGACCCGTCAATCTGTTTGAAATCCTCAAAAAAGGCCGCGTTTCTCGCCAATACCTCTCCGGCGAACTTTTCGGAAAGGGTGTCGGAAACAAGCTTTTTGATTCCAGCCTCGTCAAAGCCATCCGCAACAGGCCTGTAAATATAGGTAAACACTACGCCGTCCTTCTCTTCCTTGACTTCTTTCGACTGAAGCTCGCCGCCCTCATAGTTCCACGGGTATCTGCGGCCGCCAAGGATAGACCTCACAAGCAAGGCGTTGTCCACCAAAGCCTCCAGTTCACTGTTCGCAGGGAAATTGTCATCGGCATACGGGCAAATGACCGCAAACACAGATAAAACACACGCCAATAAAGCTAAACCTATTTTTTTCATAACGTTTTCTCCTTAATTAAAACAGCCAATTATTCATTTGGACTGATATGTAATTATGCGACGGCAAATCAAACGAGATGCATACGAAGCCGCTTCTTACCCTTTTATAAAGTATTGGACCAAACCAATCGCGCTATAGCGCATTTTTCTTCCAAAGTAATTATAAAGTCTTTTTTTTTTATAGTCAATATGCTTGCGAGAGATTTTTTCACTTCACGTTTTTTTGCATTGTATACTATTATTATCCCGGTGATTTTGTTATAATGGATAACAGGATTATTTACTCCAACGGGAGTTGTTATGAAAGGCTTTTGCGAAAAGAAATTCACTTCTATGCTTATGTCCGGCACATTCACCAAAGCGGTGATGTATCTGATGCTGCTCAGTGATAGCATCATTGCCGGCTACTTCATAGGCAAGTCGGGTGTTGCCGGCATCAACGCAATCACACCGCTGACTGCCATTGTCACCTTCTTCGGTGATTTGGTTTCGACCGGTGTCGGGATCGTTTTCACCCGCGAGGTCGGCGCAATGAAAAAGCGCCGGGCAGATGAGATCTACGGGCAAGGCCTCATTATCAGCATCGGGGTCGGACTGATCTCCGCTCTGTTGGTCTTCTTTATCCAAAACGTTTATTTCAGCGTGAGCGGCATTACGGGAGAAATTCTGGACAAAGCGCTGGAGTATTACCGTTTTCTCCCTATTAACGCGTTTCTTACCATCGTTATCTTCTATCTTGAACAGATGGTTTTCAGCGACGGAGACGAGCTTATCAACAATATCTGCTACGGTTTTCAGATTGGCGGGAACATACTCTGCTCAATCATTCTTACTAGATTTTTCGGAATGACGGGTATCATCCTCGGTTCCGTGATTGGAAACACACTCGGTATCCTTACCTGCATTGTTCACTTTTTCCGGAAGAAAAACACTCTGCACTTTGTATGGCATCTGTCCTTTAAGGATTTTCTGCTGACTTCGAGATACAGTATCGTGGATTCTTCCGTTTATATCTGCTGGGGGATCATGGACTACGTTATGATCGGCTTTATTTCGCGTAATTACGGCGATTCCGGTCTGATCGCGCTCGCAGTAGTCGTAAGTCTTATCGAGTTTGGAGTCGTCATGGACGGCGTGGGAATGGCGATGCAGCCACTGATCGGCACCTATTTCGGCGAAAAGAATCACATGTTGATCAAAAGAGTCATGCGTTCCGGCATAAAGGCTGCCGTGATAGAAGGTGCCGTGGCGACCCTGCTTATAATGATCTTTGCTCCTCAGTTCTGCGGTCTGTTCGGCGTGACCGAAGGTGAAGCGCTTGCTTCAGCGGTAACGGCTATCCGCATCGTATGTCTAGGGTTCATATTCTGCAGTACAGTGTCTCTTACCACCTCCTACTATATGCTTATAGACCGCATCGGCATGGCAACCTGCATCGCCTGCTTCCAGAATGGTTTGCTGTACATTCTCCTTCCGATAGCAGGATCCCTTCTTTTCGGTATAAACGGATTGTGGGCAGGCTTTGCAGTCGCTCCGGTGCTGACGCTCCTCTGCGCATTTTTGTTTGTGTATAAGCGTTTTGGCAAGGACAATTTCCCGTTTTTACTTAAAGACATGAAGTCAGAGATCGTCATTCTAGACGACGTCCTTACGCCTGCGACTGCGTCTGCATTATCCGAGAGAGTTGCGGAAAGTCTGCTTTCGCATCAGTATCCGAAAGACGTCGCCAATCGTGCGGCGCTGTTTACCGAAGAGATCGGGCTGACCGTTCTTGACGTCAACAAACAGTCGAAAAAACCGGTGTTGGTTGAACTTTCGCTTTTATTTGAAGACGATCACGTTCTGATTATAGAGCGTGATTCCGGAAAACTGTTCGATCTGACCGATCCGGACGCTGAAATCAAGGGACTGAGCGGATTCGTATTAAGCAGTCTGATGGAAGCACACGATGAAAAAGCGTATCTCGTGACCACAGGATATAACCGGAATATGATCCGTTTCTCTCGGACAGAATTGGAGGGAAAGCGTTATGAACGTATATGATTTTGACGGAACGATATTCCCGTCGGACTGTTCTGTAGGTTTCTGCATCTGGTGCATGAACCGCCATCCCAAACTGTGGTTCACATTTGCCCCGAAGGTGATAAAAAACGTGATACTGAAAAGGAAAGGAAAAATGTCGGAAGCCACGATGCAGCGCAAGTTTTTCGGATATCTTACACTGATTGACGATTTCGACAAACAGATCGAACGCTATTGGGATAAAAACGAAAAGAAAATCGCTCCTTGGTACCTCGCTCAAAAGAGGTCCGACGATCTTATCATCAGTGCGTCGCCCGACTGCATCATCGGACCGATCGCAAAAAGGCTCGGAGTGAACTACATAGCTACGGAATTCGACCGCGAATTCGGGGTGTATTTGAACAACATGATGTACGCGAAAGAAAAGGCAAGATACATCATAGACCATGGTTTTCCGGTGATCGATAATTTCTATTCCGATTCTCTTGCCGATACGCCGCTTGCCCTGTGCGCCGAGAAAGCTCATCTGGTCACCAAAAAGGCAAGTACCGTAATCGACTGGCCTGAGCTTGATAAGGAGACCATGGAAAAAGTCAAAAAGAAGATCGACACGGGTTGGAACATCCATCTGAAAGAGGATGAGTAGGGGAATCATGGATAACAACGTTAAAATACCAGGTAAAGAAAAGGTCTTCTACGGCCTTGGGGATTTTTCCGCCAATATGGGAAGGAACAGATTCAATATCATAAAGGAAGAATTGGCGAAAAGAAAAAAGAGTGATTGAGGATGTACATTATTATCTACGATTTCGGAACAAGCAGCGTAAAGACCTGTCTGTTCGAGATAAGTTCGGAAATACGTCTT
>Ga0310696_10002461_pt1 | contig 24395 bp, 24 predicted proteins | sample AusTroGonzalo_MG_4_FD_203885 | JGI IMG/M metagenome (GOLD analysis project Ga0310696, IMG submission 203885) | Bovine rumen microbial communities from tropical cattle in Woodstock, Queensland, Australia - Gonzalo_02 (v2) (version 2) | ecosystem: Host-associated > Mammals > Digestive system >...
TGGCAGCAAGGTCATCTAATACCTTTAGCTTATAGTTTTTGTCGCCCAGGTTCGACGGTAATAACAGCCAATGGCCGAGGATTTTATGAACGGAGAGGTCTACCAAGTCCCAGTTGTTGGCCTGCTCAGCATATTGGAGGTACATCTGAACAATTTCATCACGCTTGGTGATAGCATCGGGGTTGTGCTCCAGGCGTTTGGTGGCTTGTTTTTCGAACTTTGAAACAAGGATGAGGAAACCACAGAGGCGCACTTCGTGCCAGCGGTTCATCAGGAGCTCGGGGATTTCGGTCATGGGAAAACCTTGACCAGCGAGACGGACTACCTCGCGGGTTTGGGGGACTTTCAGGCCTAAAAATTCATCGCCCTCGCCATACTCGCCAGGCCCTGTTTTGAAGAAACCCATAAGAATTTGCCGCTGCTCTTCATTCTGCAGCGACTCCATGTACTTGATTATCTCTTGCGCTGTCATATGTGGTATTATCTGCGACGCCAGGTCCTCCGCTTGTTCATTTCCTGAATGTTAAAGTCCTCAATATGCTCGATTTCCGGGTTCATACAATCGAAGGAACCGATAATGCTGACGACATCGAAACGATAGTTAGTGATGTTCCGATAGCTGAGATAATGATTGATGGCATGACGCAGGTTGTTGCGTTTCTGGTAGTCAATGGCTTCAAATGGCACACCAAAGTCGCGGCTGCTGCGTGTCTTTACTTCCACGAACACCGTGGTTTCTCCGTCTTGCGCAATGATGTCGATGTCGCGATGCTTGGAATGCCAGTCGCGTTCAAGGATGGCATAGCCCTTCTCGCGCAAGTAGGACGCAGCGAGCTCTTCTCCCCAGACACCCGTTTGTAAATGCTCTGGTCCGTCCTCCTTGAGATGCTGCCGCGTATCGCCCTTTTCCACCAGCTCCTTGCATTTCTCGAAAGCATCTTTTACCCAACCGTCTTTGTCGGGAACTGTTGGCAATAAACGTTCAAGGGCAAGGAATATCTTCTGGGCTTCTTCTAGGCGACCTTCACCGACACGTGACCTCAATATATCGACAGCCGTCCAGAACATAGCCAGCGAGGTGTACGGACTCTTGTCCGTAGCATATAGGCTGCGGGCGGCCTTGTAGGCTTCTTCGCGATGTCCTTGTTTGCGTAGTTCAAAGACTTCCTTCGCCGTCATTCTACAGGGTATATCGCTGTTCGATGACCTTCCAGTCGATAATCTGCCAGAGGGCGGCGAGATAGTCTGGACGGCGATTCTGATAGTCCAGATAGTAGGCGTGCTCCCAGACGTCAAAGGTCAGTAAGGGTTTTAAACCTTTCTGTATGGGGTTGGCGGCATTCGTTTCCTGGGTAATAACGAGCTTGCCATCTGCATCTGCTGAAAGCCAAACCCAACCGGAACCGAAGAGCGTAGCACCCTTCTTCTGAAATTCCTCCTTGAAAGCCTCGAATGAGCCGAATTGTTTGCCGATGGCCTCGGCGAGCTTTCCAATAGGCTGATTGTCTGTCTTTGGTGCAGCAAACTGTCCGAAGTACAGATTGTGATTCAGAATCTGTCCAGCATTGTTCAGCATGCCACCCTCAGCCTTCAGCACAATCTCCTCCAAGGGCAATTCCGCCAGCGGGCTTCCCTCCAGTAGGGCATCGAGGTTATTCACATAGCCGGCGAGATGTTTCCCGTGATGGAAACCTATCGTTTCTTTGCTAATTACAGGCTCTAAGGCCTCCGGCGCATACGGCAGCGCCATCAATTGAACTACGTTCTTCTTCTCTCGCGACTCGGCATAGCTCAGGCTGGCTTGGCTCTGCCCTCGCTGCTCGTTCAGTTCAAACTTTCCCATATCACATTATTATTATAAACTGTCTACCTGTTCTTCGTCAGGCAGGGGCACGCCCTGTTTCTGCCCGTCGTGCAGGAAATAGATGAGGCCAAAAACGATAAATGCTAGCAGCAGTACCAGAATGACAATGTGAATGATGAGACGCCGCCGCTCGCTGTTGCCGCCGCTCTGCCGACGACGTTTTTTCTTCGGCTCTTCCTTTTCGGGCTGGCCTACGGGCACGAGCATACGCCCCAGCGGCTGCTGCGTGTCGTGGTTAGTGATAGGCTCCTCATGCCAGTTGATTTCTTCCATATTCATGACTGTTTTGGGATTCTGATAATGTCTGTAAACAGCTTTATTTCATCTTCCATTCGCCATCGGCCTGCACCATCGGCACAACGATTTCTTCCTGGGTGTTGTCGGTGTAGGTCATCTTCAGGAAGACCTGTATGATATTGAGGGCGGTGTCGGGTTCGGCATGGGAGAAGTCGATGCTGCGGACGCCACCGTGCTGGCGGCCTACCTGCAGGACGTGCTGATTGTAGAGGGTAAGCAGCTGCTGTCGCTGCTCGCTGCTGAGGTTGTCGGTCGAAATGCGGCCGTTGAGAAACGTTTCCGCACGTTTTTCGATGTAGAGCGCCTTGTAACACTTCAGTGCCACGCCACCAGCCCGCGCCCCGTCATCGAGAGGCGGAGCCGGCTCTTTTGCGGTGCAGCATAGTAACATGGTTGTCAGCAACATACTGCCCGCAAAAGCGCATATCCGTGTGAAACGCTGGCTTCTCATCGGCACTATACAAAGCTGATCATGCCTTGTGTGGCATCTACGGGCTCTTGGCGAACGGGCTCTGGTGCAATATTCTGACTGCCGATGCTGTCGAGCACTTCGCGGCTGCGACTGTAGGTCGGCGTCTGCTCTACGTTGGAGATGACATCGTCGTTGTCGAGGTCTTCGGCGCTGAAGATGTAGATATTGGGACGGCGCTTATAGTTCGTGCGAGCGTTGCTCTCGCCATAGTAGTGTTGACGGCGGTCGTCGCGCTTGGCTGCTTTCTCCTGCTCCTCGGCCAGACGGCTGGCCTCCTCGCGCGACTGCTGCTTCAACATGCGCTCCTCCATGCCGTCGACGTTCTGCATACCGAAGCCCGTAGCCAGGATGGTGACCTTCACCTTCTTGCCCAGGTCTGGATCGATGGCCACACCCCACTTAATCTCGAAGTCCCCGAACTTGTCCATGAACTCGTGCACGTAGTTCATCTCCTCCATCATGAAGTTGTCCTTGGAGTCCTTCTGGTGGGAGAAGGAGATGTTGAGCAGGATCTTCTTCGAGTTGAAAATGTCGTTGTCGTTGAGCAGCGGCGATGTGAGGGCGTCGTCGATAGCTTTCTTCACGCGGTCCTCACCTTCGCCAAAGCCAGTCGACATGATGGCCACGCCACCGTCCTGCAGCACGGTCTTCACATCGTTGAAGTCGAGGTTCATCGTACCGTGGAGGGTGATGATCTCGGCAATGGACTTGGCAGCCACGCTCAGCGTGTCGTCGGCCTTGCCGAAAGCGTCGAGGAAGCTGAGGTCGGGGTAGATTTCGCGCAGACGCTCGTTGTTGATAACGAGCAGGGCGTCGACGTGCTTCGACATCTCCTCCACGCCGTCCAGGGCCTGGTCAATCTTCTTGTTGCCCTCGAAACGGAAGGGGATGGTGACGATGCCGACGGTGAGGATGCCCATGTCCTTCGACACCTTGGCGATGACGGGTGCAGCACCTGTGCCGGTGCCACCGCCCATGCCGGCGGTGATGAAGGTCATGCGTGTGCCGTCGTTCAGCATGTTGTGGATGTCGTCAATGCTCTCCTCAGCGGCAGCCTTGGCTTTAGCGGGGCGGTTGCCGGCACCGAGGCCCTCGCTGCCTAACTGCAGCTTGACGGGCACAGGCGAGTCGTTGAGTGCCTGGTTGTCGGTATTGCAGACGACGAAGGTCACGTCGTGGATGCCTTCGCGATACATGTGGTTAACAGCGTTGCCGCCACCGCCGCCTACGCCGATGACCTTGATGATGCTGTGCTTCTCTTCGGGTACTCCGAAGTCGAGTATTTCGTTGTTTTCCATGTTTTTTGTTTTTATGGGTCTAATGGGTCTAATTGGGCCTATGGGGCTTATGAGTTATTCCTCGGCGAAGATGTCGGTGGTGATTTTCTTCACGGAGCGCTTGAAGCGGTTCCAGCCGCTGTTCTCCTTCTTGATGCGCCGCTCTTCCTCCTGGCGCTTCTCTTCTTCCTCGCGGCGCTGACGCTCCTCCTCTTCCTTCTTGCGGCGTGCCTCTTCGGCCGCTTTCTCCTCTTCCTGGGCAGTGCGAATGGTGCCTGTCTGCACCTCGGTGGCCTGTCGAGCAGGACGCTCGGGCACGTTGACTTCTTCTTCCTTTTGTTCATCGAACAAATCGCCGCCACGATTGATGCCGTTGCCGGCGCAGTTGATATCGCCCTTCAGTAGCAGGCCCAGCACAGTGTTGAACATGCCGTTTCGAGCCTTCAACAGGTCGTTGCCGCTGTTGATGGTAGTCGTTACGAACTTTGCTACACGCACCTTGTCGATGCGGGTGTAGGTCGATACGGCTTTCTCGATGTTGCGCATATTCGAGCCTCCACCCGTGAGGATGATGCCGCCCAGCAGCTTGTCGCTGTACTCTGACGGTATTTGGTAGCTGGCGTTCTCGATGATTTCCTGTAAACGTGCCTCGACAATCTGGATAAAGCGGCGGCTCTCCACCTGTCGCTCTGCATCGATGCTGTATTTCAGCGTTGGGTCGATGTCGTTGTTCTCAGTATAGGCACAACCGTATTTCAGCTTCATCTGCTCGGCATCGGCCTCCTCCATCTGCAGCGAGGCAATGTCCTTGGTGATGTTGTTCGAGCCCAAGGGGATGACAGCCAGATGGCGCAGCACGTTCTTCCAGAACACGGTTACGGTGGTGGTGTCGGCACCGATGTCGACCAGCACGCAGCCCGATCGCTTCTCGGCCTCTGTTAGCACGGCGTTGGCCAAGGCCAAGGGTGCCAAGTACATTTCTGCCACCTTGATATCTGCCAGCTCGAAGCAGCGGTTCAGGTTCTGGAAGAAAGCCTTGCGCATCAGTATGTTCAGGAAGTTGCCCTCCAGCTTGGCGGCACGTATGCCCACGGGATCCATCTGCAGCTGCGTGTCCACGCGGTACTCCTGCTCGGCCACGTCCAGGATTTTCTGCTCGGGATACTCCAGTGAGAGATTCTCGTCCATCAGCTCCACCACCATCTCTTGTGTGATGATGGCGGTGCCGTCCTGCGAGAGGCCTGAGAGGTCGCGCTGTACGCTGTTGCGCACAGAGCGTAGCGATTGTCCGCCAACGCCCACGAATACCTGCAGGATGCGTGCCTGCAGCTGCATTTCGAGTTTCTTCACCATCGACTGCAGGCATTGTGATGTCTTGTCAATGTTGTACACTACGCCCTTACGGATGAACGACGAGGCGTCCTCCTTCACCATGGCGAGCACTGAGATGCTGCCGTCGGGCTTCTTCTGTCCGGCAATGGCTACGACTTTCGACGAGCCGAGTTCGATTGCCACAATAAAGTCTTTCTGTTCTACCACCATATGATTGAATTTTTTGTGTTATTACGATTTTATTTTTTCTTCTTACAGACGATTTGATTATTGAACTCCACGCTGATGCGCGAGTATTTGTTCCATCCGGCCTGGCTGAGCCCGTAGCGATAGAACTTACGCAGACGCTCCAACTTCTTGGTCACGCCGATTGGCTGGCCAATATATATGATATGTCCGCCCACGCGCGGCACTATCTCGACGGTGCTGTCGGGCAGGACGTTGATCTGCTCTATCTGGTTGCGCCAGAAATCGTCGGCCATGATAATACGTCCGATAGGTGCCAGCACGCGCGAAGCATAGGCCTGACTGATGCTGCCCGTGGCAATGATGAGGTTGCATACATAGCCTGTGTTCATCAGCGCTTTGCCGTCGCGGTCCACATAATAGTCCTGTCCGTTGGCCATGACGCGCATCACGGGCACCCGCTCGCTAATGCTGATTTTGACGTTACCGCTCTGCGTCTTGTAGGCTTCGACACGCTCGATGAGCTCCTGTGCTTCCAGTCGTTCCTCAATGGCGCGTAAGTTGACATCAGTGAGGTGCTTGCCTACAGGATACAACTCTTGTTCGGTTAGCATACGGCAAATGTCGGCTGGCGTAAGGAATCCGCCCGTAGCGTTGCCCTCGATAGTAACCTGCACATCGCGGCATGTCATGTCGCGCTCAATAGGATGATTGAACGCGGTGATTGCCAGTAACAGGTAGACGCCGATGATGACGCTGAAGCTGACGGTGAATATTTTCTTCCAGTTGATGTGCATATTACTATTTGCTGTTGATCTTTCGTTTCAGGATATTGGCAATCTGCGGCACCTGCTCGTCGAGGTCGCCTGCACCCAGAATGATGAGCACGTCGAAGTCACGGCTCTTCACTAGTGGAATGACATCGCCCTTCGAGATTAGCTGCTTCTTCACGCCAGGCTTCAGACAGTCGTAGATGAGCTGTGAGGTGATGCCTTCGATAGGCTTTTCACGGGCAGGGTAGATGTCGGTAAGGATGACCTCGTCGAGCTGGCTCAATGCCTCGGCGAACTCATGGTAGAAGTCCTTTGTACGGCTATACAGATGTGGCTGGAAGATAGCCGTGATGTGACGGTCTTTGTAAAGCTGGCGCATGGAGCGCGCGCTCTGGTAGATTTCCTGCGGGTGATGGGCATAGTCGGAAAGGAAGACCAGCTCGGGCGTGCGAATCTTGAAGTCGAAGCGACGATCCACGCCGCTGAACGACAGCATGCCGATGCGCAGTTCATTGGCCGTACATCCTGCCAGCTGTGCCATCGCCATCGCGGCGATGCCATTCTCGATGTTGATGGGCACAGGCTGTCCCAGCTCGACATTCCTGACATTTTCAATAGGTGAGATGAAGTCGAAGGTGATTTCGCCGTTCTCCATGCGGATGTTCTCGGCATGGAAGTCACCCTCTTCGAGGCCGTAGTCATAACGTCGCACGCCGGGCTGCAGGCTCTCTTTCATCTCCAGTCCGCGATGCACGATGAGCGCGCCCTCAGGCTGTATCAGCTCCGTGTAGTGGCGGAAGCTCTCCAGATAGGCTTTTTTCGTGCCATAGATGTCCAGATGGTCGGGGTCGGTGGCGGTAATCACCGTCATGTATGGCCTGAGGTGGTGGAATGAACGGTCGTATTCGTCGGCCTCGATGACGACGAAGTCCGACGTGGGGCTGAGAATGTAGTTTGTGCCGTAGTTCTTGGCGATGCCGCCGAGGAATGCGTTGCAGTCGAGATGACTCTGGTGCAGGATATGTGCGCACATCGTGCTAGTCGTGGTCTTTCCGTGAGTGCCTGCCACACAGAGACCGCGCATCTGTCGGGTGATGGTGCCCAGCACCTCGGCACGCTTCTGTATCTCGAAGCCGTTCTCGCGGAAGAATACGAGTTCCTGATGCTCGGCGGGAATGGCGGGTGTGTAAATCACAAGACAGTGCTGCGGGTCTTTGCAGGCATGGGGAATGTCGGCCACACTCTCCTCATAGTGCAGCAACATACCCTCTTTCTCCAAATGGCGCGTTAGCTCTGTGGATGTGCGGTCATAGCCGGCCACTACCAGTCCGCGGCTGATGAAGTAGCGTGCGATGGCGCTCATGCCGATGCCACCGGCACCGATGAAATAGACAGCCTTTATATCTTTTGTGTTCATAATTCTTTGTTTTTTATGGGGCCTATGAGGCTTATGGGGCTAATGGGTTTGGGCAAGAGCAATGACTTCCTTGGCGATGACCTCTGCACTGTTGGGCAGGGCGAGCTTCAGGATGTTCTTGCTGAGCGAGGTCAGACGGGCGTCGTCCTTTACCGTGTCGATGGCCAGCCGAATGAGTTTCTCGGGAGCCTCGGCATCCTTCACGTAGAGGGCGGCATCGTGGTTTACCAGTGCCATCGCATTCTTCGTCTGGTGATCTTCGGCCACGTTGGGGCTGGGAACCAGAATGACAGGCTTGCCCAGAAGGCAGAACTCGCTGATGCTGCCTGCGCCGGCGCGGCTGATGACGAGGTCGGCAGCCTTGTAGGCGGTGGCCATGTCGCTGATGAAATCGGTGACCTTGAGGTGAGAAGTGAGAGATGATAGTTGAGAGGCTTCCATAGCCGTCTTCAGTCTGCCGGCTATCTCCTCGCTGTAATATTTGCCAGTCTGCCAGATGAACTGCAGGCCTGAGTTGGCAATTAGGTCAAGGTGCTGAAGCACGCTCTCGTTGATGGTGCGGGCGCCAAGGCTGCCGCCCACCAGCAGCACCGTCTTCTTGTCGGCAGCCAGCCCGAAGCTTTTCCGGGCCTCTTCGCGTGTCATCGTTGTATTGAGCAGCGCCTGACGCACGGGGTTGCCAGTCATCATGATCTTCTCCTTGGGGAAGAAGCGTTCCATGCCCTCATAGGCCACACAGATTTTCTGAGCCTTGGCTGCCAGCTGCTTGTTCGCTAGGCCGGCGAAGCTGTTCTGCTCCTGTATCAGCGTAGGGATGCCCATACTGTTGGCAGCTCCCAAAGCGGCGCTGCTGGCATAGCCTCCCACGCCCACGACAACCTGAGGCTGGAACTCGCGCAGGATTCGTTTTGCCATGCGCTTGCTCTTCAAATAGTCGATGGCTACGCCTACGTTCTGCGGTTTCCACAGAGGACGGAAGAATCCGCGGATGGGCAGGCCTTTGATTTCATAGCCAGCCTGTGGCACGCGTTGCATCTCCATTCTTCCTTCGGCGCCGACGAAGAGAATCTGTGCATCGGGCTGCAGTTCGCGGATGGCATTGGCAATGGACACGGCGGGGAAGATGTGTCCGCCGGTGCCTCCACCACTGATGATGACTTTGATGGCTTCTTTCATATCTCGTTCCTTTCTTTTTTACACTTTTACGGTTGCTGTGGCCATGTCGCTACGCTTTGCCGAGCGGCTGACACTAAGGATGGCGCCTATGTAAGCACAGCTTACCAACGTTGACGTGCCACCTTTCGATACCAATGGCAACGGCTGGCCTGTTACGGGACCGATGCCCACGGCCACCATCATGTTGATGGCTGCTTGCGTCACAAGGAGCAGGGCCAGGCCCATAACGAGGAAAGCGGGGAAATTATTCTCACACCGCCCCGATATGCGCGCAGAGCGGAACAGCAGGATGACGTAGAGGAATACCACGGCGATGGCGCCGATGAGTCCCATCTCCTCGATGATGATGCTGAAGATAAAGTCGGAGAAAGCCTGCGGCAGGTAGTCGCGCTCCACCGAGTTGCCCGGTCCTTTGCCGATGATGCCCGATGAGGCGATAGCAAAGTTAGAGTGTGCCACCTGATAGTTGTCGCGTACGCTGTAGTCCTTAGGATTCTCAGGCCGCGGCTGGTGGTTGACCAGACGATTACGCCATGTGCCGAAGCGATGGAATATCTTAGCGATAGCACCCTCCTTCTTAGGCTGCACGTTGGCGACAGTCTGCTCAGCAGCAGCATCGGCCTCAGCTGCATCGGCACCAGCCAGCGAACCAATGCCGAAAGCCAGCGCTCCCATCAGCACCACAACGCCTACAACCTTTCCTAACTGCTTCATGGGCACACGGCCTATGAACATCATCACGAAGATAATGGCGAAAAGCAGCATTGCGGTGGACAGGTTCTCAAGACCAATGAGGGCAATCATGGGCAGCGCCAACCATAGGATATACTTCATGGCTTTGGGGTCGGCACCGCTACCGTCCTCTAACTGCATGGCGCTCAGAATCTGTGCCGTGGCCAGCACCATCGTGCCTTTGGCCAGCTCAGAAGGCTGGAAAGTGAATCCCGGTAGCTGGATGACGCGATTGGCGCCGTTGATGCTTTCGCCAAAGAACAACACCCAGAGCAACGTGGCGTAGGACAGGAACAGGAAGATGGGCGTGGTGAGCTTGAAGTAACGGCACGGAATATTAAGTATAACGATGGTGATAACGATGCCGAAGAAGATGGTGCCCGCATGGTAGATGATGGGACCCATGTAGTTGTGGCTCTTGAATGACAGCGTGCTCGAGGCCGAAAAGACCTCGATAATGCTGATGAGGCAAAGGAAGAAGAACACCATCCAAATGCCTTTGTCGCCCTTGAAGAGATTGCCTATTTTCTTGTTCATCTTACTTTCTTTTTTCCAGTTGAGCTAGTTCTACCAGTTGAACTAGTATAGCTAGTATTTACAGGTTTCTGACCAGCTCCTTGAATTGCTCGCCGCGGTCTTCCATATTCTTAAAGAGGTCGAAGGAGGCGCAGCAGGGCGAGAGCAACACCGTGTCGCCAGGCTGGGCCAGCTCATAGCAGGCCTGCACACAGTCACGCATGGAGTGGGTGTCGCAGACGGGCAGACCGAGCGCATCGAAATTATCGTGCAGCTTCTGGTTGTCAGCGCCGAGATAGACGATGGCCCTGCACTTCTCGCGGATGAGCGGCTTGACGGGCTCATAGTCGTTGCCCTTGTCCTTGCCACCGACGATGAGCACGACTTTTGTCTTCATCGAGTCGAGGGCATACCAGCAAGCGTCGACGTTGGTAGCCTTGGAGTCGTTGACATAATGTACGCCGCGCACGGTACATACCTTCTCCAGACGGTGTTCCACGCCGGGGAAGTCGCTCAGACTCTGGCGGATGACCTCTTTCTTGATGCCGGCGATGTTGGAGGCGATGCCGGCAGCCAAGGAGTTGTAGATGTTGTGGCGGCCTGTCAGACTCAGCGCCTCCTGCTCCATGTTGAAGGGCTCGGGCTTCTCTATCTTATACTGACCGGCCTCGATGTAGCCGATACTGCCTTTCTCCTTGAGCTCAGAGAAGGGATACTGTACGGCCTTTATGTCATATTTTTTCAGCTCGTGGCTGATGATGGGGTCGTCGTTCCAATAGATGAACGCGTCCTGCTCGGTCTGGTTCTGCGTGATGCGCATCTTCGCATCGACGTAGTTCTGCATCTCGAAGTTATAGCGGTCCAGATGGTCGGGCGTGATGTTCAGCAGCACAGCGATGTCGGCCTTGAACTTGTACATGTTGTCCAGTTGGAAAGATGACAGTTCAATGACGTAATAGGCATGCGGTTCCTCGGCTACCTGCAGAGCCAGTGAATGGCCAATGTTGCCGGCCAGGCCCACGTCGTAGCCAGCATTCTTGAAGATATGATAGATGAGCGAGGTAGTGGTGGTCTTTCCGTTGGAGCCCGTGATACACACCATCTTCGACGTGGTGTAGCGGCCTGCAAATTCTATCTCACTGATGACGGGTATGCCTGCAGCGGCGACCTTCTGCATCATGGGTGCCGTGTCGGGAATGCCGGGGCTCTTGATGATCTCGTCGGCGTTGAGGATGAGACCCTCGGTGTGCTGTCCCTCCTCCCAAAGGATGTGGCGTTCGTCAAGTAGCTGTTTGTAGTGCGGCGTAATCTTCGACATGTCGCTCACAAACACGTCGAAGCCTTCTTTCTTCGCCAGTACGGCGGCTCCTGCGCCGCTTTCGCCAGCTCCCAGTATAACGATTCTCTTCATTTTGTATTTTGTTTATCTTACTTTAAGCGTGATAAGTGTGATGGCCGCAAGGATGATGGTGACAATCCAGAAGCGGATGGTGATCTTCGACTCGTGGAAAGGACGGCGCGGCCACCCATGAAGGATATAGCGCGACGTGGCATCTAGCTGTGAGTCGAGCTTGCGGAAGTTGTCGTGGATAGGCGTGGCACGGAACACACGCACGCGACGACCCTTGCGTTTCTGTATCTTGAACCACTGCGTCTGAATGATGACACTGAGACTCTCGACGAAGAAGATGCCACAGAGGATGGGCAGCATCAGCTCCTTATGAATGATGACAGCGCACACGCCGATGATGCCGCCGATAGTCAATGAGCCCGTGTCGCCCATGAAAATCTGGGCAGGGAACGCATTGTACCAAAGGAAGCCCACCATTGCACCGACGAAGGCACAGAGGAAGATGACCAATTCCTCACTGTGCGGGATGTACATGATATCGAAATAGGAGGCAAAGCCGATGTGGCCCGTTACGTAGGCTAGGATGCCCAGTGCTATGCCGATAATGGCCGAGTTACCGGCACACATGCCGTCCATGCCGTCGTTCAGGTTGGCACCGTTGCTCACCGCTGTGACCACGAGGATGGTAATCAACACGAAGAGAATCCAACCAGCAGCCACTTTGTGCTTACCCACCCATGACATCACCTCGCTATAGCTCAGGTTGTGGTGCTTCACAAACGGGATGGTGGTCTGCAGCGATTTGTGCGCCTCCTGCTCGTGCTTTACCAGTTCGGTCTTGTCCTGAGTCGGCTCAGAGATGTTTTCACGCATCACCACGTCAGGACTGAGGTAGAGTACCATGCCCACGATGAATCCAATAGACACCTGTCCTACAATCTTGTACTTGCCCTTCAAACCCTCTTTGTTGCGCTTGAAAATCTTGATGTAATCGTCCATGAAGCCCAGAAAACCGAGCCACACCGTGGTAATGATCATCAGGATGAGGTAGATGTTGCGCAAGCGGCCCAGTAATAGCACGGGTATCAGGATGGATACGATGATGATGATGCCACCCATCGTGGGCACGCCCTTCTTCTCTACGCCGAAGGGATCGATGGCAGGGTCGCGCTCCGTTTCAAAGATCTTGCGACGCTTCATCCACTTGATGAAGCGCTCGCCAAACCACGCTGATATAAGTAAGGAGAGCACCAGCGTGATGGCGGCGCGGAACGAAATGTAGCTCCACAGGTGGGCACCTGGGATATTGTATTCTTCTAAGAATCGAAAGAGATAGTACAGCATAATTTTTTTCTAGTTTAACTAGTCCGACTAGTTTTCCTAGTTTATTAATTGTTGATAATTTTACGAACTTCTTCTCGGTCATCGAAGTGGTGTTTTACACCTTTAATCTCCTGATAGTCCTCATGGCCCTTTCCGGCGATAAGGATGACGTCGCCTTTCTGTGCCATCATGGCGGCAGCACGGATAGCCTCGCGGCGGTCGGCGATGGTCAGCACTTTCTTCATCTGCTTAGCGTTGAGACCTGCCAGCATGTCGTTGATGATATCCTGCGGTTCCTCGAAGCGGGGATTATCGCTGGTGATGATGACGCGGTCACTCTGTTTCACGGCCTCCTGCGCCATCAGCGGGCGTTTGCCCTTGTCGCGGTTGCCACCGGCACCACAGACGGTGATAATCTTGGGGTGAGAGGTGAGAGGTGAGAGGTGGGAGTTGCCGTCAAGCACCTCGTGGATGGCACGCAGCACATTTTCCAAGGCATCGGGTGTATGGGCGTAGTCTACCACGGCGGTCCAGCCCTCCGGCGAGCTTATTGGCTCCAAACGGCCGGCCACACTCTTCAGTGTGCTCATCACTAGCAGCACGTCATCGGGCTGTTTGCCCAGCATGATAGCTGTGGCATAGACGGCGAGGAGGTTGCTGACATTGAACTTGCCAATGAACTGCACGCCTACCTCACGTCCGTCCATCTCGAGGTACATTCCCTCGAAGTGACACTCAATGATACGGGCACGGAAGTCGGCCATCTGTCGCACGCTGTAGGTCTTCACCGTTGCCTTTGTGTTTTGCACCATGAACAGGCCATTTTTGTCGTCGGCGTTGGTAATGGCGAAGGCATTCTTCGGCAGGTCGTCGAAGAATTGCTTCTTAGCGTTGCGATAGTTTTCCACAGTTTTGTGATAGTCCAGGTGGTCGCGGGTGAGATTAGTGAAGATACCGCCGGCAAAGTTCAGCCCTCCAATGCGCTGCTGGGCAATGGCGTGACTGGAACATTCCATAAAGACGTATTCACATCCCTCTTGCATCATACGCTCCAGCAGCGTGTTCAGCTCAATGGCGTCCGGTGTGGTGTGGCTGGCCGGAATGGGCTCGTCCTCTATGTAATTGCATACGGTGCTCAAAAGGCCGCATTTATGGCCCAAGCGCCGGAACAGATGGAAGAGCAATGTGGCGATGGTTGTCTTTCCATTGGTGCCGGTGACACCGACCAGCTTCATATGTTCTGATGGGTTGCCGTGAAAAGTGGTGGCCACGATGCCCACGGCAGCTTCCGTCGAAGGCACCTGCACATAGGTCACAGTATCTACTATTGTCTGTGGCAGTTCCTCGCATAGGATGGCGGTAGCGCCCAGTTCGACAGCTTTTGCAATATATTGGTGACCATCAGTCTGGGTGCCACGCATGGCCACGAACAGGTGACCTGATGCAGCATGGCGTGAGTCAATGTCCACACCGGTTATGTCAATGTCGGCGGAACCTATGGTCGTTGTAACTTTTAACTTATTGATGAGTTCGCTCAGTTTCATGCTTTTATCCTCCTTCTTATATGTAATAATGTGTAGAATGTTATCCCAAAACCAGACGGCACGTCATGCCACCCTGCAACGTCGTACCGGCAGGGATGCTCTGCATCCGTACATCGCCAGTACCGCTCAGCTCCACGTTCACACCCATCTTCTCCAGCAGATAGACAGCATCGCGGGCGCCCATTCCCTTCACGTCGGGCATCGTATTGGCGTCAGTGTTTACCTTGTCTAATCTTACAGCGCTTTCCTGCGTCTCTGCCTGACCCCACACGGGAGCGTTGGTAGTTGTCGCTGTCATCCAGTTGCCTGTCGTGCTGATGCTGAGGCAGTCGAGCACGTAGTCGGCAGCCTGCACATCACCGTTCTTCACGTCAGGAACGAAAACGGAGTGTTCGTCGCGGGCGTTGGCGGCCACCTTTCTGACACTGTTGGCCATCACACCTTCAGAAATCTCGTGGAATACGGTGCCGGACTGGAGACCGCCTGACGGAGTGCCGTTGGTGGTCTTTATGCAGACGATGCATGAGTAGCGGGGCTTGTCGGCGGGAAAATAGCCGCAGAAGCTCAGCCAGTGACAGCTCTTGCCGCTGTGGTAGCTGTAGGTACCGTCAGAGACCTGCGCCGTTCCCGTCTTTCCGGCGACAGAGAATGACGTAGAGGCGGCACGCTTGCCGAGTCCCTGGCTAACGACGTGTGTAAGGATGGTCTGCATGGTCTTGATGGCTTCAGGCCGCGCAATCTGCTCCTTCAGTACCACGGGCTCAAACTCTTTTACCACTTGTCCGTCCTTAACGGCCTGACGGACGAAGCGCGGCTGCACGAGCTTGCCGTCATTGGCGATAGCGTTGTAGAAAGCCAGCGTGTTGATGGGTGCAATCTGTGTCTCATAGCCGATAGACATCCAGGGGAGCGTTGTCTTATACCAGTTACTGGCTATACGGCCGTTGCTGCCAACAGCGTCCCTGATGTTTGGCCTGCGGTATTCGTTGAGCGGAATCCCGAGATCAATGCCAATGCCCACACGACGGAGTCCTTCAACATAGCGTTGTGGGTTGGATTGGTAGAAGTGGTCAATGACATGGCTCACGCCGATATTTGAACTGACTTCCAGCGATCTTGCCACGTTGATGTCGTGATAGCCGCCGCGGTGCCAGTTGTGGTCACGCATTCTTGCACCATGCATGGGCATGATGCCGCTGCCGGTGTGGATGACGTAGCTAGTATCGACGACAGCATCGTCGAGAGCAACGAGGATGCTGGCGGTCTTGAATACCGAGCCGGGCTCACAGCGATAGCCCAAAGCGTTGTTCAGACGCTCGTGGAAGTCGCCGTCAGCACCTTTTTCCATGTTGACGATGGCCTTCACATCACCCGTCTGCACCTCCATGACAATAGCGACGCCCATCAGTGCATCAATCTCGCGTAGTTTTTTCAGCAGTGCTTGCTCTGCCAAATCCTGCATACCGATGTCGATGGTGGTAACCAGATCGGCACCGTCGATGGGCGGCGTGGTGGTGACGTAGACCATCTTGTCGCGTACCTTTTGCTTGTGGGCAATGCCGCAGGTGCCTGCTAGCAGCGAGTCGTAGGCCAGCTCGATACCGTAACGGGCAGTATCACGAGAGCCGATGGTGCGTTCAGCCAAAGAGCCAAATGGATGACGGCGAGCGGGGTATTCTTCGCCCAAGAAGCCGCCTTTGTGACGTGGCAGATTAAAATAAGGTAGCTTCTTTACTTCATTGTAGGTAACGTAATCTACCTTGCCGCGGCAGATGGGCCAGTAACGGCTCTTCTTCTCAAAACCCTCCATCAGGTGAGTGCGGAACTCCTCTGCCGTTTTATTGGGGAAAATACGATGCAGACCGTCGCAGATGCTGTCGAGTTTCTCCAGCCAAAGCGTGTCGCGTTTGTGGGTCCATGCGGTATCTTCAGGGATGCCGCGTTGCAGTCCGGCACGGAAATCAATATGCATCTCATATTCAGGAATACTGCCGGCCAGTAGCTGACCGTCGCAGCTGAGGATATTGCCGCGGTTAGGCAGTTTGATGCTGTCGGCGGTGTTGATTTGATTGTTAGCCACCTCGGCCCACCATTTTTTCTCTGCTGTCATTGTATAGGCAGCCTTGGCGATAACGGCTAAGCCTACTAAAACGAGTGCCACGGCTATGATGAAATAGCGCGGCATGACTTTCTGCTTGCTGAACTTACTCATATTGCTCTTCTTCCTTTCTTCTTTTGTTCCTGCGGCTTAATCGCAGGACTGCGGCGAGTTTTACTCTTCTACGGGTACATCTATTATATAGGGTGGTTGTTCGGAATGATGTAGCGTGACGCTGTCCCCTCTTTGCAGCAAATCGGTGATGTTGCTCTGACGTGACATGCGGGTAAGGTTGCTGGAGCTGCTCAGTGATTCGAACTTTGCATTTACCAGATCCTTCTCCAATTGGGCAATGTCGATGGCATCCTGCTGACACTGGTATCTTACGGCAACATATGCAGTAACAATGAGCACGATGAGGATGATGAGCCAGATTTGTCGGCGCGCCAATGTCCACAAGAAGTCTCCGCCGAGGACATCGCGTAGTCGTAGCGATGCTGACGGTGCCTCGTCGGCTTCGCTGGTCTGATTGATTTTTTGCTTCAGCTTTGCCGACAGATGCTCCTTGGTGTCATCATCGCGGTTTACGGCTATTTGTTCGTCGGTTGTTTCCGTAGCCTCCTCAATGGTGAAGCGCACATCGTCATTCTCTATATGTTCATCTTTCTTTGCCATACTATTCACAATCAACTTTTTCAGCCACTCTCAGTTTGGCACTGCGGCTGCGGGGATTCTGTTGCTGCTCATCGCTTGTTGGCACGATGGGCTTACCTATGGGGCGGAGTGCACAGTCAGTGCGTCCGAAGAAATCCTGCTTTTGCTTGCCGTCGATGCGCCCTGAGCGGATGATATTCTTCACCATGCGATCCTCCAGTGAGTGGTAGGTGATGACGCTAAGGCGTCCACTGGGTTTGAGCAGAGCAGTGGCTGCTGTGAGCATCTGTGCCAGAGCGTCCATCTCATGATTTACTTCTATGCGGAGTGCCTGAAAAAGCTTTGTCACCTCTTTTTTCTCACGCTCGCGAGCAAAGAGCTTTTCGACAGCCTCCTGCAGTTGTGCCGTTGTCTTGATGGGCTGTAGCTGGCGGACTTTCACTATTGCGGCGGCCACCTGCCGGGCATTGCGCAGTTCGCCATAGAGGTAGAATACGTCGCTGAGTTGCTCCTCGCTGTAGTTGTTCACCACGTCGGCGGCCGTCAGTGTGGCACGACGGTTCATCCGCATGTCGAGGGGCGCGTCGAAGCGGAAGGAAAATCCTCGCTCTGCATCGTCGAAATGATGCGACGATACGCCGAGGTCGGCCAGCAGACCATCAATCTGACTGATGCCATGGTAGCGCATCCACTGCTTCACATAGCGGAAGTTGCTGCGTACGAAAATGAAGCGCGGCCCCTGGGCAGAGTTTCCTAGATTACCGATGTTCTTTTCTGCATCCTCATCCTGGTCGAAACCGAAGAGCACACCCTTTGGTCCCAGGCGGCGCAGTATCTCTCTTGAATGGCCTCCACCGCCGAAGGTAACGTCTACATAGACACCGTCGGGCTGGATGTCCAGCCCGTCGACGCTCTCCTGCAATAGTACAGGAACATGGTATATGTCGGCCGTGGGTGTCATGTATATCTTACTGCTGTCTTATTGTTGAGGGGCCATGATCGCTTTCAGCTTTGCCGCAAAGTCCTCCTGTGTCATGAAGGGCTGCTCCGCCTTCTCTGCCGCCCATATCTCGATGGTGTCCGTCATGCCGATGAAGCGCACAGCTTGGTCAATCTCGGCCATCTGCAAGTAACGTTTCGGGATGAGGAAGCGACCGTTGCCGTCGAGCGTCACCACTTCAGCTTCTTTCATGTACTGGCGCATCACCATCTGCCCTGTATCGTCCCACTCGTTCACACGTGAGCGAAGCGCATCGACACGCTCATTCCAGACGTTTTCAGGATAGAGCACTAGGCACTTCTCGTGAATGTCCTTGCGCATCACCAGCGTGTCGCATCCGCCCGTCTGCAGCACCTTGCGGAAGGTGGCAGGCAGGAAAACGCGGCCCTTTGCGTCGGTCCTCGCCTCTATGTTTCCAAGGAATCTCATCGGCGTATTTTAGGTGGTTTTTATTATCGTGTGCAAAGATAAACATTTTCCTCCACTTTCCCCCACTTTTCCCCATATTTTTTAAAAAAATATTTCATTTTTTGTTTTCTTACCTTTTTTGCACTCCATTTTTACACAAAACCCTATGATGTGTGCAAAACCATTTTTGACAGGAAATGGCTTTGTAATGAGTTTCATAAAGACACGGCGATAGGGTGTGGAGCGGACAAAATGTTGTTTTTTGAGGAAAAAAGTGTAAAAAAGCACATTTTTGGCATGAAAAAGAGGGAAAATAAAAAAAAAGTGTTATTTTTGCACGCTGAAACAATCTCTCGTCTTAACGACGTCGCGAGAAGCAACATGGAAACAATTACTGAGAAGACTATTGATATCAAGAAGGTTCTGCACGACAAGATGGGCAAAAAGGCCCGCTGGGTGCCGGGCTTTGCCGTTAACTGGCTGCGTAAGATAGCCCATGAGGATCAATGTAATAAGTTTCTGTGGGACTCGCGTGAGCTGAAGGGTACACCTTGGTTGGAGGCCTGCTTGGAATTCCTCGACACGAAATTAGAGGTGACGGGTGAAGAAAATTTGCCGCCGAAAGATGACGGACGCCTCTATACCTTCGTATCCAACCACCCTATGGGAGGTGTTGATGGTGTTGCTTTGGGAGCCCTCATCGGTCGACACTACGGCGACAATTTCCGCTATCTGGTGAATGACCTGCTGATGAATCTGCCTGGTTTGGCACCGCTCTGCATTCCCATCAACAAGACAGGCAAGCAGAGCAGGAATTTCCCTGCAATGGTGGAGGCTGGTTTCAAAAGTGACTATCATATGCTGATGTTTCCTGCCGGACTATGCTCTCGCCGCCGCAAGGGCGAGATTCGCGACTTACCGTGGAAAAAGACCTTTGTCACAAAGAGTGTAGAAACACAACGCGATGTGGTGCCCATCCACTTCGGAGGGCGCAACAGTAATTTCTTCTATCGCCTCAGCAATATCAGTGACCGTTGTATAAAGAAGGTGAATGTGGCCATGCTCTTCCTCGTAGACGAGATGTATAAGAACACGGGCAACACCTTCCCCGTACATATAGGCAAGCCCATCCCCTGGGAGACGTTTACCGACAAGTCGAAGACTCCTGCAGAGTGGGCAGAGTACGTGAAAAACCAAGTGTATGAACTATAATAAGAGGCTGAACTTCAGAAACTCCTCAAAATAACCATGGACCAACCCATCATTCCCCCCATCCCTGCCGAAGTGCTCAAGAGCGAACTGACACCTGACCGTCAGTTGCGTATGACCAACAAGAGTCATAACGAAATCTACATTATCACAGCACATAATGCGCCAAATACGATGCGCGAGATAGGTCGCCTGCGCGAAATAGCCTTCCGTGAGGCTGGCGGTGGCACTGGTAAGGACTGTGACCTTGATGAGTTCGATACCTGCGAGAACTGTTACAAGCAGCTCATCGTATGGAATCCCGAAGACGAGGAGATTATCGGTGGCTATCGCTACTTGGAGGGAACGAAGTGGGAGATGGACAACAATGGGCAGCCTAAGCTAGCCACCAGCCACATGTTCCATTTCAGCGAGAAGTTCCTCACCGACTACATGCCCTACACCATCGAGCTGGGCCGCAGCTTCGTCAGCTTGCCCTACCAGAGCTCGCGTATGGGAGCCAAGAGTCTCTTTGCCTTAGATAACCTTTGGGATGGTCTTGGCGCACTTACCGTTATCATGCCCAACGTGAAATATTTCTTCGGCAAGATGACGATGTATCCCAGCTATATTCGTGAGGGCCGCGACATGATTCTCTATTTCCTCAAGAAGTATTTTGATGACAAGGAGAACCTTGTAGTACCGATGAAACCGCTGAAAATTGAAACAGACGAAAAGACCCTTGAAACCCTGTTCTGTGAAAACGACTTCAAGGGAGACTACCGCATACTGAACCGTGAGATACGCAATTTGGGCTATAACATCCCACCATTGGTAAATGCCTATATGAGCCTCTCGCCGACAATGAAACTCTTCGGCACCGCCATCAACTACGGCTTTGGCGATGTGGAAGAGACGGGCATTCTCATTGCTGTGGATGAGATACTGGCCGAGAAGCGCGTCCGTCACATTGACTCGTTCATCAATGACCATCCTGAGGCCATGAAGATTACCAGCGGTGCCAATAAGGTCATTTACAAGACAGGCTATTGAGCCGCGTCAGCCTCTAAGTATTCGTGGGCATATCCTACATAATGCTCGGCATAGGCCTCGGCCATGCCGGGCTTTGCCATTTTCAGCATCTTAGCAGGCACACCACCCCAAAGCTCATGTGGGCCAACCTTTGTGTTCTGCAGTACCAAGGCACCGGCGGCGATAATGGCACCCTCGCCAATCTCGGCACCATCGAGAATGGTGGAACCCATGCCGATAAGCGCGCCGTCATGGATGGTGCAGGCGTGTACACAGGCACAGTGACCGATAGTCACGTCGTTACCGATGTGTGTCGGACCTATAGTATTTGTCACGTGCACCACGGCGCCATCCTGCACGTTAGAACGGTTGCCCATCGTGATGGGAGCCACATCGCCACGCACTACAGCACCAAACCAGATAGAGCAGTCATCGCCCATCTTAACATCGCCGACTATTGTCGCGTTTTCACTGAAATAGCAGTCTGTGCCCCATTGTGGCGACAGACCTCTGTAAGATTTTATAAGAGCCATAAAATAAGTAATGTAGCCGAAAAAGCGGTTTTTTTCGCTGCAAAGGTACGCTTTTTCTACGACAGACTGCCACTTTTGCAGGAAAAAGTTTGTTCGCTTAATAAAAAAGCATTACCTTTGCACTGATTTAGCAGAAGCTAATCGACTAATCATGGGAAATAGAATCAAGAAACTTAAAAAGATACGTATTCATCGCGAAGGTACTAACGAACTGCTTTACAGCTTGTTTGTTATCGTAGCTATTGCCGTCGTTTTGTGGCGTCTTTGCGACAGTTGGATTCCCTTTGCTGTTTTCGTAGCTGTCTTTGGTACGGTATGGTTGCTAGTTCTCAACTTCTACCGCTGTCCCATCCGCTATTTCCCTGAAAATACTGAAAAAGTCGTGGTCGCACCGGCCGACGGAAAGATTGTGGTCATTGAAGAGACTGACGAGAATAGTTATTTCCATGACCGCCGATTGATGATCAGCATCTTTATGAGTCCGCTGAATGTTCACGCCAACTGGATTCCCGTTGATGGTAACGTGAAGTTCGTTCGCCATTTCGACGGCAACTACCACAAGGCTTGGCTGCCCAAGGCCAGTGAGGAGAACGAACACGCAGATACAATGATAGAAACACCAGACGGACACGAGGTGCTTGTGCGTCAGATAGCAGGAGCGGTGGCCAGAAGAATCGTTACTTATGCCAAAGATCAGGAGGAGTGCTACATTGACGAACACTTGGGATTCATCAAGCTGGGTTCGCGTGTTGACGTCTACCTGCCGCTTGGCTCCAAGCCTGAAGTGAAAATGGGACAGTCTACAACAGGTGATCTTACCGTCATTGCCCGCCTGCCTTAAATCTTAACCCTTAAATCTCAAATCTTGAAGAAACAAATCCCTAACACCATTACCTGCTGCAACCTGATTTCAGGCTGTATGGCTATTACCTTTGCGATGTTCTGGGGCTACGAACAGGCACTTTGGGCGATTATCGCTGGTGCTGTATTTGATTTCTTCGACGGGATGAGCGCCCGGCTTTTAGGTGTCAGCTCGCCCATAGGTAAGGAACTTGACTCATTGGCTGATGTGGTCACTTTCGGTGTGGCGCCGTCGGCCATGCTCTTCCGCCTGTTGATGGATCTCAACGGAATGTACGTACTGGAGATGGAGCAAGGTTTTTTGTATGACGTCGTTACCTTTGCACTCGTCTACATGCCCTTCCTCGCCTTCCTCATGGCAGCATTCTCTGCCCTGAGGCTTGCCAAGTTCAATCTCGACAAGCGGCAGGCCATGGGTTTCATCGGATTGCCCACGCCGGCTAATGCCCTGTTTTGGGGAAGCTTTATCGTGGGCTGGGGACCGAAGATTGCGTTCTCGCCTGCTATCATGCCCATCCTGATGGTGCTCATGCTGCTCAGCTGCTATCTCTTAGTAAGCGAGATTCCCATGTTTGCGCTGAAGTTCAAGACTTGGGGATGGAAGGGCAATGAGGTGAAATGGCTGTTCATTGGTAGTTGCATTCCTTTGCTTGTCCTCTTTGGCATAGGTGCTTTGGCTATCATCATTGCCTGGTATATAGTCCTCTCAATCGTCACGCAGAAACACGTGGCTAAGTAATTCCATTAACCCTACATCCTTCACTGATATCAGCCTATGAGATTTTTCCTCGCTCTTTTTGGATTCTTTTTCCTCATCCTTACAGGTCTTATGGCCGTCATCGTGTGGAAAGTTCGCAAACGAATGCGGGCTATCCGTGAGGCGATGGAGAATAGTATGCAGGACGATGCGTTTCAGCGTATGGCTGACAAGAATTACTACAGGAAACACCGTGATCAGGGGCCAGTCTTTGATGAAGAATACTTTAAAGGAGACCCTAGCCGCACAACCCGCAATCAGCAGGAGAAGAAACAACAGCAGCAAACACGTCGCACCACACGCACAGCCAGTGGTGTCACTATTATCGATGACCGCACTCCTGACGTGGCGAACAAGAAAATCTTCGAGAAAAACGAGGATGAATACGTTGATTACGTCGAGAACTGATTCCCCTATACGAACATCTACTATTATTCATCAAATATCAAACGAAAAAAAACAATGGGACTTATTGAACAAATCATCGCACGTGCGAAGAGTAACAAACAGCGTATCGTGCTTCCCGAGGCAGAGGAAGAGCGCACCCTGACAGCCGCAGACCGTGTGCTGGCCGATGACATTGCCGACCTTATCCTCATCGGCAATCCAGAGAAAGTACATGCCCTGGCCAAGGAGAAAGGGCTGAAGAACATCGACAAAGCTACGCTTATCGATCCGCTGAACTACGAGAAGAGCGAGGAGATGGCCCAGCTTTTGCAGAAACTGCGCGAAAAGAAGGGCATGACCATCGAAAAAGCCCGCGAACTTGTGAAGGATCCGCTCTACTTGGGTTGTATGATCATCAAGACGGAGGGTGCCGACGGTCAAATCAGCGGTGCGCTGTCAACCACAGGCGAGACGCTGCGCCCTGCTTTGCAGATTATCAAGTGCGCTCCTGGCATCACCTGTGTCAGCGGCGCTATGCTGATGATTACAAAGAAACCCGAATATGGCGAGAATGGCGTGCTTGTCGTAGGCGACGTGGCTGTAACACCGATGCCCGACGCCGATCAGCTCAGCCAGATTGCCGTGTGTACTGCACAGACGGCAAAGAGCGTAGCCGGATTCGACGATCCGCGTGTGGCCATGCTCTCGTTCTCGACGAAAGGTAGTGCCTCGCACGAGGTAGTAGATAAGGTGGTAGAAGCTACACGTCTGGCTAAGGAGCTTGATCCGACGCTAAAGATTGATGGTGAGCTGCAGGCCGATGCTGCCCTTGTGCCGTCTGTCGGCAAGAAGAAGGCACCAGGTTCTGACATCGCCGGCAATGCCAACGTGCTTGTCTTCCCATGCCTCGAGGTGGGCAACATTGCCTATAAGTTGGTGCAGCGCCTTGGCGACGCCGTGGCCATTGGCCCCATCCTCCAGGGTATCGCCCGACCCGTCAACGACCTCAGCCGCGGCTGCTCCGTCGAAGACATCTATTATTTAGTCGCAATCACAGCGTGCCAGGCTATGGACGCAAAAAAGTAAAAAGATGAAGATATTAGTTTTGAATTGTGGCTCGTCCAGCATCAAGTATGCATTGTACAACATGGACGACAAGAGTGTGATGACAAGTGGTGGCGCTGAGCGTGTCGGTTTGGACGGTTCCTTCGTGAAGG